>JAEEGG010024320.1_pt1 | contig 11760 bp, 10 predicted proteins | sample 9134161 | NCBI WGS metagenome assembly JAEEGG01 (sample SAMN16246543, study PRJNA631951) | gut metagenome | biome: gut microbiome; feature: rumen; material: CR-attached | host: Bos | place: Iran: Karaj | collected 2018-10 | reverse complement strand
AAGACCGTGAGCATCACGCACAGCTACAAGTCGAACTATGCCATCAATGCTTGGGCCAGCAACGTCTACTACGACGAGAACAACACCATCCAGACCTTCGAGAACTCCGACCTCATCGTCCCGAAGTATGACATGGCACAAATCGTCCTCTCCGAGCAATATGCACCTCTGATCGGTATCGACTTAGGCTTGCAGAACTCGATGACGGCTAACCTGCAATACAGGAAGTCGAGGACCCTGACCTTGAGCTTCGCCAACAACCAGCTCACCGAAGTCAACGGCTTCGAAATCGTTGTCGGTGCCGGCTACCGCATCAAGAACGTGAGCTTCGCCATCACGCCCATCGGAGGCGGCAAACCGTCGACCATCAAGAACGACCTTGTGCTCAAACTCGACATCGGCTACAAGAACGACATCACCGTGTTGCGCCGTATCGACGAAAACAACAACCAGGTGTCGGCCGGTCAGGACAAGATCAACATCTACGTTACCGCCGACTACACCTTCAGCCAGCGCTTGAGCGGACAGGCCTTCTTCAAGCGCGACGTGGCCATCCCCAAGGTAGCCAATACCTTCAGAAACTCCACCACCTTCGCGGGCATCACATTGAGATTCAGCCTGGCGCAATAAAATTTTCACAAAAGTGCGGAGTGAGTAACTAAAATATGTAATTTCGCAGCCCAAACAGACAACTTTAAACCAAACAATAAAATGAACATTCCAGCAAATCTGAAGTACACGAACGACGACGAATGGATCCGCCTCGAAGGCGAGACCGCTTATGTCGGCATTACCGATTACGCACAACACGAACTTGGCGACATCACCTTCGTTGATGTTGACCCTGACCTCGTGGGCGAGACCCTCGAAGCACAAGAAGAATTCGGTGCCATCGAGGCCGTGAAGACCACCGCCGAGCTCCTCATGCCCGTGGCTGGTGAAGTCCTCGAAGTCAACGAAGCCCTCGCTGACGAAGAGAACGCCAAACTCGTCAACACCGACCCCTACGGCGAAGCTTGGATCATCAAGATCAAAGTGAACGACGTTGCCGAACTCGACAACCTCCTCGACGCCGCTGCTTACGAAGCCAAGATCGGTTAATCTCTTGGAAAAACTGACAAGAAATAGTTACCCGGGAATCCTGTGCGGAATCATCATCCTGATTCTGACCGGACTTCCGGGTTCTTGTTTTCCGCACGTCAAGCCCGCCATCGGACTCGACAAGATGGCGCATGGGTTGATGTATGCCGTCTTCGCCTTCTCATGTCTGTGGGGTTACCGCGAGCAGCTTGTCGCCAACGGACCCGCTTTCCGCAAAAAAGCCATTCTTATCGCTATCGCTATCGGCATCACCTATGGCGGACTGACCGAGATCATACAAGCCACATTGGTGCCGAGCCGCACCGGCGACTGGTTCGATTTCGTCGCCGACATCGTGGGAACCTGTCTCGGAACCTATGTTTTTCATCTTTTTTTTCATCGAAAAAAATAAAATTCATTTCAGTTGCGTTTTATAAGCAAATAATTACTACTTTCGCATCGTCAATTGGAAAGTAGAATTTAAAAACATACAACCATGGAAGAGAAAAAATCACCTAAGGCTAATCTTGAGAACAAGAAATTGATGTTCATGCAAATAGGTATGATTATCAGCTTGCTCATTGCCTGGTTGGCCTTCGAGCACAAGAGCTACGACAAGCGCGAGATTGACCCCAGCCTGCTTAACCGTGAGGTTACGATCGATGAGGAAATGGTGGAAATCACCAAGCAAGACGAGCAAAAGCCGCAGCCTATGGAAGTGCCCAAGCAGACCACTCAGCTGGAGATCGTGCAAGACGACGTCGAAGTTGAAGACATCGAGATCAACGCTGAAGTGGAACAAAACGAAGTCCTTGAAGAGTATGTCGCCCCCGAAGTCGTGGAAGAAGAAGTCGTGGAGCAAGAGATCTTCAAGATCGTGGAAGAAATGCCTGCCTTCCCTGGCGGTGAAGCCAAACTGATGGAGTACGTGGCCAAGAACGTCAAGTATCCTCAGATTGCCCGTGAGACCGGTGTCCAAGGCCGTGTGTACGTCAACTTCGTTGTCGAGCCCGACGGTTCCGTTTCCAACGTCTCCGTGCTCCGTGGCATCGGCGGTGGCTGCGACGAGGAAGCTATCCGCGTCGTGAAGAGCATGCCGAAGTGGAAACCTGGCAAACAGCGTGGTAAGGCCGTGCGTGTGTCTTACATGCTGCCCGTCAACTTCAAGCTGCAGTAAGCAGTTTAAGCAATGTGAAACAAAAAGCCAGCGCGATGCTGGCTTTTTTTGTTTTATGCAAGGCGCTTAGAGGAGATTCCCTTCGGGAATGGAGTTGTAACGTAGAGAATAAAGCGGCGGCTTGTGAAGCATACGAATCGTAAACGTTACATACCGCCGCTGGCTACATAACGACACACTCCATTCCCCGCAGGGGAATCTCATTATTGATGAAAATGATTATACGCAATCTCCGCCTTGGCAGGGCCGACGATTTCGGTAAGCCGTTCCAATGACGCCTCCTTGATGCCCTTTACCGATTTCAGCTCCAAAAGCAGCTTCTCAGCCGTTTTCTTCCCCATCCCCTTGATGTCGGCCAACTCAGAGTGCATGAAGCCCTTCTCGAACTTCTTGCGGTGGAAGGTGATGGCGAAACGGTGCACCTCGTCCTGGATATGCGCCAGCAAACGAAACACCTCTGAGTTGGGCTTCAAACCCACCACACGAGGCGGGAAGCCGAACAACAACTCATTGGTGCGGTGATGGTCGTCCTTGGCCAAACCCGCAATGGGGATGTCGACATGAAGCTCGTCTTCGATGACCTGACGCACCACCTCCATCTGTCCCTTGCCACCGTCGGTGATGATGAGGTCGGGCAAAGGTTTGCCCTCCTCGATGAGACGTGAATAGCGCCTCCTGACCACCTCTTTCATCGAGGCATAGTCGTCGGGGCCTTCCACCGTCTTGATGTTGAAATGACGATACCCCGCCTTGTTGGGCTTGCCGTTCACAAACTGCACCATGCCGGCCACGGCATAGTCGCCCTGGAAGTTGGAGTTGTCGAAACACTCGATGACATCGGGCGTTTTCTCCATTTGCAAGGCTTCCTTCAGGCTGTTGAGCACTCGTTTCTGGTGACGCTCGGGGTCGACAAGGGTGCGCTGCTTCTCAAGGTCGATCTTATACTGCATGGCATTGCGGCGCGAGAGGTCGAGGAGCTTCAACTTGTCGCCGCGTTGAGGAACGGTCACCTCCACTTCCTCTATGTCATAGTCCAGCTTCATCGGAACAATGATTTCAGGGGCATGGTCACCAAACTGCTGACGCAAGTCGGTAACAGCTAAGAGGAGCAACTCATTAGGGGTCTCTTCCAGCTTGCGTTTCATCTCGAAGGAATGCGACTGCACCACAGCGCCGTCCTTCACCTTCATATAGTTCACATAGAAAGTCTCGTCGTCGTCGACATAGGAGAACACCTCCACGTCGTGAATCGTCGCGCTGACCACAGTGGAACGGCTGCGGTATTCCTCCAAGAGGTCATATTTCTCTTTGACGAGTTGCGCCTCCTCAAACTCCATGCGCGAGGCATGTTCCATCATCGCCGATTTAAGCCCACGTAGCACCCAACCCAAGTTGCCCTTGATGACCTCGCGAATCTCGGCAATCATGGCGTTGTAGTCCTCTTTGGAGATCAGGCCTTCGCAAGGGCCGTTGCATTTGTGGATGTGGTAGTCGAGACAGACCTTGTACTTGCCTTTTTCGACACCCGCTTCCGTCAGCGGCGTGCGACAGGAACGCACCTTGTAGACCTGGCTGAGCAAGTCGAGCAGGATATGCGCAGTGCGCACCGAGGGATAAGGGCCGAAGTATTCCGAGCCGTCGTTCACCTTGCGACGCGTGAGGAAGACACGAGGGAAGGCCTCCTTCTTGATGCAGATCCAAGGATAGGTCTTGTCGTCCTTGAGCATGATGTTGTAGCGCGGCTTGTACTGCTTGATCATCGTGTTCTCCAGTAGCAGCGCCTCCGACTCCGAGTCGACGATGCTGTATTCGAGGTCGGCAATCTTGCTCACGAGGACGCGCGTCTTGCCCGTCTGTTCCTTGTTGAAATAGCTACTGACGCGGCGCTTCAGGTTCTTGGCCTTGCCCACATAGATGAGGGTGCCGCTTTTGTCGAAATAGCGATACACGCCAGGCTTGTTGGGCAGCGCGGCGAGCTTTTGTTTCACTATTTCGGGTAATTCAGGCATTATTTCTTTTTTTACTATGGCTCATGCCTATGACTATGGCTTGCCTTTACGTAGGGGCAGCCATAGTCATAGGCCATAGGCTATTGTCTTTTCCTCATGTGATCCCAGCCTTGGGCTTTGATAGGAATAACGTGGTTGTCGGGGGTGATCATCTCGGCAACGCCCTTGTCGTCGGTCATATAGCCAATCACCGTCACGTCGGCCGACAGGGTCTGTATCTTCTCGTAGTCTTTTTGGTCGATGGTGAAGAGCAACTCATAGTCCTCTCCCCCACTCAATGCGGCCACCGAAGGCACGATTTGGAACTCCTTGGCCATCTTGTCGGTGGTCGGGTCGATTGGAATTTTGTTCTCATAAAGTTGGCAGCCCACACCGCTCTCCTTGCAGAGGTGCAGAATCTCGGAGGCCAGACCGTCAGAGATATCGATCATCGAGGTGGGTTTGATGCCCAAGGTCTTGAGTTGTTCCACGACATCCTTACGGGCTTCGGGCTTCAGCTGGCGTTCGAGCACATACTCCATGCCTTTCAGTTGGGGTTGCATGTTGGGATTGGAGAGGAACTCCACCTTCTCGCGTTCAAGGATAAGCAAGCCGATGTAGGCGCCACCCAAGTCACCACTCACGCAGAGCAGGTCGTTCTTCTTGGCGCCGCTGCGGTAGACGATGTCTTCCTCCTTGGCCATGCCGATGACCGTGATGGAGATGACGAGGCCCGTCTTGCTGCTCGTCGTGTCGCCACCCACCATGTCAACATGGTAGCGCTCGCAGGCGAGGCGGATGCCAGCATACAACTCATCCAGCGCCTCGGCGGTATAGCGGCTCGACACGCCCAGTCCGACCACAATCTGTGTGGGTGTACCGTTCATGGCATAAATGTCAGAGAAATTGCTGACGGCTGCCTTGTAGCCGAGGTGTTTCAAAGGACAGTAGGTCATGTCGAAATGGATGCCTTCGATGAGCATGTCGACCGAGACGAGCGTACGATACCCTTCGTGGTTGATGACAGCGGCATCGTCGCCGACGCCTTTCAGCGATGAGGCATTGCGCAAGGGAAAATCCTGCGTCAGTTGGTCGATGAGACCAAATTCACCGAGTTCGTCCAAATCAGTCAAGGTCTTGGGAGTGGTTTCTTGTTCCATAATTGTCACAATATTTGCTGCAAAGATACAAAAAAAGCAGAGCCTACACCCTGCTTTATTGTCGTGGTCCCACTAGGGCTTGAACCTAGGACCTACTGATTATGAGTCAGTTGCTCTAACCAACTGCGCTATGGGACCGCAAAACAGCGAGTAAAACCGCATATTTCGGCGTTTTTTCTTGCTTTTTGCGCTGCAAATTTACAATTTTGCAACGAAATAGACTGAAATTTTTCTCAAAAATGAGCACGAAAATCAAGAACATCATCTTCGACCTCGGCGGCGTGGTCCTCGACATCGACGAAAGCATCGTCTACAAAGAACTCGAAAAAATGGGCATCAGCACTACGGAACTAGCTCATTCAAAGGAGTTTATTGACCTGATGAGCAAATTCGACACGGGTATCTACACCGCCCCCACCTTCCGCAAAAAGACCAAGGCCCTCCTCGGACAGGAGAAAATGACCGACCAAAAGTTCGACTCGCTTTGGAACGCCATGCTCTTGGACATTCCCCGCGAACGCATTGCCGCCTTGGAACAGATTCGCAAACACTACAAGATCTTCTTGATGAGCAACTCCAACGAAATCCATTACGACCTGTACGTGAGGGATTTACAGCTGCGCTTCGGCTATCATGAATTCGACGAGCTGTTCAACAAATCCTATTTCTCTTTTGCCGAGCACCTGGAGAAACCCGACCCGCGCTTCTTCGAGCTGATTCTTGACCACGAGCATCTGTTGCCCGAAGAGACCTTATTTATCGATGACACGGCGGTCAATATCAAAGTCGCGAAGTCGTTGGGCATCCGCACTTATCATATCGGGCGCGATGAGTTGGTGAGGAATTTGTTTGAGAATGGAGTTCTTAAGGATGGGGTGGTAGGATGAGATTCCCTGCGGGAATGGCAAATGATAAAAAAGTCAACTCGCGGCGGTTTTAAACGTTCACAACCCGTAAACATCACTATCCGCCGCATGTAACTCTTGCTTAAACTCCATTCCCGAAGGGAATCTCATAATAGTTTTCAATCTCCTCCAAAATCCCAAAAACCTCTTCAACAGAAAGCGTATCCATTAACCGCATCTTGAACGGCTTGAAGTTGGGCAGGCCCTTGAAGTAGGCCGACCAGTGTTTGCGGATTTCCAGTAGGGCGATATGCTCGCCTTTCCACTCCACAGAACGTTGCAATTGGATCTTGCTCACGCGCACGCGTTCCTGCACGTCGGGTAAGGGCAGCTCCTCCCCCGTCTCCAAATAATGTCTGATTTGATTGAAAATCCACGGATTGCCATAGGTGGCACGGCCGATCATCAGGCCATCCACGCCATAGGTGTCCTTGTAGTATTTCGCCGAGGGTCCATCCACCACGTCACCATTGCCGATGATGGGGATGTGCATGCGGGGGTTGTTCTTCACCGCGCCTATTAAGGTCCAGTCGGCGGGTTCGCTGTATTTGGTGGTGCGCAGGCGGCCGTGTATAGTCAAGGCAGCGATGCCCACGTCTTGCAGGCGTTCGGCGATGTCGACGATTTCGCGGTGCGCGTCGTCATAGCCGAGACGTGTCTTCACCGTCACCGGGGTCTTTACCGCCTCCACCACGGCCTTGGTGATGGCCACCATCTTGGGGATGTCGTTCATGATGCCCGACCCGGCGCCTTTCGAGGCCACCTTCTTCACCGGACAGCCAAAGTTGATGTCGATGATGTCGGGGTGGGCGGTCTCGGCATAACGTGCCGCCTCCACCATGGGTGCTACGGCGTTGCCAAAGATCTGGATGCCCACAGGACGCTCCATTTCCTCGAAGTCCAGCTTCTTGATGCTCTTCACAGAGTCGCGGATAAGGCCGTCGGCGGAGATGAACTCTGAGTAGACCACGTCGGCGCCGAAGAGCTTACAGACATAACGGAACGGCGGGTCCGACACGTCTTCCATCGGTGCGAGGAGCAGCGGATAATGATCGAATTCGAGATGGGCGAGTTTATACATTTTGGGGTATCGGCCCTTCGACAGGCTCAGGGACCTTAGCTTTTTCGTTGCAAAAATACAAAAAGTGTATCTTTGCAACAAATCTATGATTCAACGGAGTTAAAATCTATCGACCATGCATGACAATTTGTTTACCGAGAACCTGAAGCAGTCCACAGGGATGCGCATTTTCCTCTTCCTAATCATCTTCCTCATCGGCACCTTGATAGGCGCCGAGGCGTCAAAACTGTTCGTCATTGATGGCGACACGGGGATGAAAATCGGGCAAGGTGTCGCTTCTATCTTCATGTTTGTGGTGCCGGCCATCGTGTACTACTACATCACGCGTAAAGAAAACCGAATGCAAGCCTTGGGACTCAGAAGGCTGTCGTCGCCGTGGTGGCTCATCATTGTCGCCGTGGCGCTGATGTTTGTATCCATCCCCGTTACCACCACGCTGACCACCTGGAACGAAGGCATGCATCTGGGTGGTGCCTTCTCGGGCATTGAGAAATGGATGAAGGAACTTGAGGAGACCGCCCAGGCCCTCACGGATAAAATGGCGAACGTCGACACCATTTGGGGACTACTTCTCAACCTTGTCGTCATCGCCCTCATCCCTGCCGTCGGCGAGGAGATGACCTTCAGAGGCGTGCTACAGCAGTCGTTGACGCGAAGGATGAACCCGCATGTGGCCATCATCCTATCGGCTGCCATCTTTTCCTTCTTCCACTTCCAGTTCTACGGCTTCTTGCCGCGTCTGTTCTTAGGCATCCTGTTGGGCTACATGTTCTACATCACCGGTTCGCTCTGGACCAGCATACTGATGCATTTCGTCAACAACGGCGCGTCCGTCACCCTCTATTATCTGGGCAACATCGGCGTCATCGAAGACGCGGAGCATTGGGGCGAGACGCAAAACGTATGGCTCATCGTGGCCAGCGCCGTGGTGACCTTGGGGCTCATCATATGGAGTTGGCGGAAACGGAAATAAAAAAAGAGCCTCCTAACGGAGGCTCTTTTTTTCATCATTCGATTCTACTTTAATCCTCGTTGCGTTTCTTAGCCACGAGATAGGCACCGCCTAAGCCAAGCAGCACGGCGATGCCGCTGCCAAGCGGAGCGTCTTGGTGCCCTTCGGAGCCATGGCCAGGCAGACCAGGACCACCGCCACGGTTGCCTTGCTCTTCGGTAGGCTCGCCACCGCGTTGGAACAGACCGCCACCTTGGGCAAACGACGTCATACCCAGTCCGAGGACAATTGCTGTAGTGATAATAAGCTTCTTCATTGTATCTGTTATTTAATAATTATCTTTTGAACTTTCACGTCATTGTCCTTAGCGAGGCGGATGATATAGAGGCCTTCGCTGATGCCAGAGAGGTCGCAACTATTGCCTTTCAGGGTCATTTGGCGCACCAGGCGACCCGTAACATCGACGAGGCTGAGCTCGGCGTTTTGCACTTCCTCGCTGAAGTAGAGGTGGCTGTCCTTGACGAAGCAGAAGTTCTGCTGACCGTTTTCCTCGACGCCAGTCGTTGACCTGAAGACCAGCATGAAGCGGGCCTCGTTGTCGTTCTTGTCGGCGGCAAACTGATAGTCGGGCTGCACGAGCAGGTCGATGTCGGCGCCGGTCTTGTTGTCGATGAGATGGAGGTATTCCATATCGAGGTTGATGTCGACGCTGAGGGTGTAGGTGCCATTGGCCATAGCCTTGAAGTTGACGGGCATGCTGTTGGCGCCGTCGCTGTTGACCACTGCGTAGTCATCATCTTCCTGCGGGATATAGAGTTTGGTGTTGCTGTCGTTGAGCATGAACTTAGGCAGCGTGCTGCTCTCGTTGAAGCGCACGATGGCACGGTCGATGGTGTTGCCACGGTCTTGGAGCACGTTGAGGACGATCTGCTCCTTGCTGCCCGAGCCCGATTGCGTGAATTGGATCTGCTCGTTGTCGGAGTTAGCGATGACGAAGATGCCCTGCATGGCAGCGACGCCAGTGCCTGTGGCAGTGATGATCTCGGTGCCTGCCGTGTTCATAACATAAAACGGGCGGTCGAGGATGGCAGCCGTCGCGAAGGGGTTGCCCACGAGGTTCCAGCCTTCGAAGTCAAGTCCGCCGGTCTTACGCAGCGTCACCTTACCGTCGCCGCTATAGGGCATGCCGGTGAAGCTGAGGGTGATATCGGTACCGTGGGCATAGAGGTAGCCCTTGCCCGATTGGAGGTTGAAGGCACCTTCCTTATAGTTGCGCCATTCCAATGCTTGAGCCTGGTCGAAGTAGAACAGGTCGAAAGCACCGGATGTCATGCCTACAACTTCGGCGGGGTTGATATTGTCAAACGGCGGGGCGATGAGGTAGTAGTTACCGTCCTCGGTGCCATAGCCGGTGATGTCAAGGGTGTAGGTGGTAGTCTCATAACCTGTAAAACTGATAACAAAAGGATTTGTAACTCCACCGTAGACGTCTCCATTGTAAGTTACCGTAACTTCACAAGTCAAATAGTCAAGTTCTTTATCTAAAGCAGCATCATAAAGTTTGAAATTAAAAACATCGCCCGTATTTCCATAACATGATAATCTGTAAATGTAACGGCCGTTAGGTGCTGCTTGTGCATATTTACTACCTCTAACCTCTCCGTTGCAAAATGCTCCAATCTCTAATTGAGTGGATGTTTGTTCCACTCCATTGATTTGAACAACACAAATCACGCTGGTATAACTTGAGAATTGAGAGTAGTCACCTTCCCAATGGTTGGCTTTCATTACAATGGTCATCAGAACCAAGGTAATCAGTAAAAACGCTTTTTTCATTTTCATTCTATTTTATTATTTTCTAATCAATTACAACTAACTTGCCATAATAGCTTTCTCCATCAACCGTCAAGCGAATATGATATATGCCTGCAATATTAGGAGCTTTGACCATTATAGGATTTGATGCAGAGGTCTCAAGAGCTACTCTTTCACCAGTGGAATTGAATATCTCAAGCAAGCAGGCTTCGTTGCTCTGAGGAAGACCTGTCATGTCAATTCTTACAACATGTCCTTTGTTGGTTGGGTTGGGGAACATATTAGCCAACATTCTTGCATTCGAGGTTCCAAAATGGATGGGATAAGGCTCTCCCAAACTGCCAATGACCTTCTCAGATTCAAATTGGACTGTTTCGTTCCCAAGATACAACGAGTTGTCAACATCATCTCTCAATGAGAACTGTATTTGTTCTGATTTATCACTAAAGACGGTAATAAGAGCAATATATTTCCCAATCGGTTCGCAATATCTCAATCGTGCGGTACCTCTAGGCTCGCCATTGCATAAAGCAGTAATCTCATATCCTTCTGAAAAAATCTCAGTATCATCCAGTGTTACAGAAGCGATGACATTCATCATGTATTGATAAGATGATGATTCAAGAGATGCTGCGACATTATTGGGTTGAACGTTATTTGAACGATTATTTGACGGAAATGTAAAAGTTTGTGCTTGGGTACCGTTATATTTGTATTTATATCCATTACCAGGATTTACATTCTCAAAATCACCCCAGAAACCGTAACCTGAAATATAAACAGAGTATTCGCCATTACGCATTTGGATAATATCATCGTCCACAGAAGAGAGAGAAGCAAATGCTGCATTAATCTCCATCGATGTGTTTTTGGGATACCCAATCCAATTCCATCCATTGGAGATAGTAATTGGATGAGAGGTGGGATTTGCAATGACACCAGAAAGTGTAGCAGATTTAGCATTGTTCATCTTAATCTCGTACATTGCCTCGTTCGTAATAGTGAATTCGTCTCCCCACCACATTTCCCAATCAGTTAAGTACTCTACAGACAAACCGTTTTGGGTTCTAATCAAATTTCCGTCTGCTCCAATACTATTTTCCAACATTGTTAAACCATCAACACCATTCATCTCAACTGGCGTTGACCACCAAGACCAACCTTGAGCAAATTGTGTCGTCTGCGTCATCGTCTGTTCAGCAGCAAACACCAACTCAACGGGGCTGTTCGGTGTGCCGTAGCCTTCTTCTTGGCCGGGCAATGTGGTGGTGCAGTTGGTATACTCCTGCTGACCATCGTAGAACTTAAAGGTAAACTCGTCGGGGTTGGTCTCGCCTTCGTTATAGAAAGCTTGGATCCAGAAATTGCCATCGGTGTGGATGGTGGCCAAGCCTCGCAACTCGTCGCCCACAAAGGCGCCCAGCGTACCGGCACCCTGGACCGTTTCGCCCAGTGTCACCTTTGCAACGATCGGTGTGTTACTGCTCTTAGCATGTGAATCAGGGGTACCCCAATTTTGTGCACTTGTCACTCCGCAGAGGAACAGTGCTGCAACCATTAGTAGTAGAATCTTTTTCATATTGTTTAGTTTATACTTTTATG
>JAEEGG010024317.1_pt1 | contig 11761 bp, 10 predicted proteins | sample 9134161 | NCBI WGS metagenome assembly JAEEGG01 (sample SAMN16246543, study PRJNA631951) | gut metagenome | biome: gut microbiome; feature: rumen; material: CR-attached | host: Bos | place: Iran: Karaj | collected 2018-10 | reverse complement strand
TGATGTGGGTCGCCAGCTTGCGGGTGTTCAAACTCTCCAGATACTTCACACGGCCGTACCACTTGCCGTAAGCACTGGAATGCTCATTCTGATTCTGGTACACTTCATAAATAATCTTTGCCATAGTTTTTACTTGTTTTTCATGGTATTAGATTTGCTCGGCCAGCTACATCGGGTGGCCGATTCCCGCTTGTATGTCTCTCATGATTGACAATGACAAGTAAGGTGCAAGGCGAATGCAGAGCCGAATTTGTTCGAACTTTGCTGAGCCGAAGCCCTTACTCGCACCTGAACTTGTTTACAGGTGCAAAGTTACGAAATATATCAATGCAAAACAATAGTTTCCCCCAATTATTTTTGAGAAATTTGAAAATTAATTTTCTTCCAAAAGTAACAAATCCTTACATCCTTGCACACAACCTCCCAACATCACTTTTTTTCTCTCTTCCATAACCTATTTACCTCAAATCCCCTGGCCTTGCGCGCCTGTGCGTTCAATAGTTCAATCCTGCTTGAAGAATAGTTCAATTTATGAGATTGCACCGTCCTCACTCTAATCGAGCGATATGCCTACATTAAAATCCCCAGCTGCCGTTTTCCCGTTTTCCCGTTTTGCCGTTTCTTCAACCGTTTTGCAGATGAGAAAAATTTTACCATATTCTATATTACAATAATATATAATTATAATTATATATTATTGTAAAAGTAGATATCCACAAACTTCCATCAATTCAAAACTACATCACGAAACGGGAAAACGGCACAACGGGAAAACGGGAAACGTTTTTCTTGATATTATTTTGTTTGTTCACAGAAAAGTTGTACCTTTGCATCCAGATATTGCATCAAGAGTGGCACATGTGCCCACCAACCGGCCTATTTCAAGGATCGTTGGCAGCGGTGGTAAAGCGATGCGAGTGAATGTTTAATCCACTAAATATAAACGATTATGGAAATCAAGAAGATCGAGAACAAAGATTATGTGATGCTCCCACGTTTGCAGCATCCAGGTTTGAAACCCATGCACGTTGAGCGCGATGCGTTCAAGGCAGAATTGAAACACGTCGATGGCCATGGCGACTACTGGCTGATACATCAACAATCGAAGCCCCATGTCGTAGCCCATGTGCAACTCCCCAAGACAGAGGCAGAGTTTGATAACATCCTGAGCTTCTGTCTGACACAGAACCACTGGTGCGAGTACATTGAGGGCGATCTCTCTTTCCTCTGCGTCATTGCAGGCTACAATGCTGAAGAGCTCACACCCAAGTATCCGGACTTCATCAAGGAGCAAGTTCTAGCCCTCTGCGCTGCCACGAGGTGGTGGTATGAATACGGTAAAAACTATTTAATTTGAAAGATTCTGGGCAAATTTTTGGAATTATAAAATATTTCCCTTACCTTTGCATCTAGAAACACCTAATGGTGGTATAAACCCCACTTAAAATGGTGGTACACACAATAAAATAGCAGAAATTTCGTTTATAAGGTGGTATATAACCCATATAAAAAGGTGGTACGATGATGAAGATTGAAGAAATATACAACAACTGGAGATCGCTCTTCCCACTTTCGGAGGCGCATGTAGAACTGTTGCGTAATAAATTTACGACGGAGTATAATTACAACAGCAACCACATCGAAGGTAACACACTGACCTACGGACAGACGGAGTTACTCTTGCTGTTTGGAAAGGTGAGTGGTGAAGGCGATTTGAAGGACTTTATAGATATGAAAGCCAGTCAGGTGGGTGTTGAAATGGTGAAAGAGGCTGTGCGCGACAAAGGTATGCCTCTCACTCAGAACTTTATCCGCCAGTTGCACAAGGTGCTCTTACGTGAAGACTATACCGTTTATCGAGACCTTCCTGGAGGTGGACAGACGAGTTATACCGTTCATGCAGGGCAGTATAAGACACGTCCCAACAGCGTTATCACCCGTTATGGCGACCGTTTTGAGTATGCATCTCCTGAAGAAACGGCCTCATTGATGAGCGACCTTGTGGATTGGTATAATGCTGCTGAGCAGGAGGGAAAGCTGACGCCTGTGGAGTTGGCAGCCTTATTCCATTATCGCTACATCCGCATTCACCCCTTTGAAGATGGTAACGGACGCATTGCCCGTCTGATGGTAAACTACATTATGGCTCGTCATGGATGGCCTATGATAGTTATTCGCAACCGCAAAAAGGCAGAATACTTAGAGGCGCTTCATCGTTCAGATCAGAAAATTGGCAAAGTGCCTGCCGACGGAGCCCATGCTACAATAGGCAAGATAACATCGTTTCTTGCTTTCTTCCGTCAGACGGTGTGCGAGGAAATGCAATGCGAGATTGACATTGTCAGAAATGCAGATAAGGACACGTGGTGGTACGATGGCCAGAAAATCAATTTCAGAAGCGAAAATGGTGCTCGACTGCTGGCACTTCTACAGCATAAGCCTTTCGTAACATTCTCTGAGATGTCAGACTCTTTGTCTGTGAACCGTTCTGCCATCCAGAAGCAAATAGAGGGCTTCAGAAAGAAGGGTTATCTGGATCGTCGCGACGATGGTAGTTGGCATATCCTTGCCATGAACTCCAAAATTGAAAAAAAGTGAAAATGAAACATAACGATTACTCTCCTTCCTCTGTGTCATTGCAGGCTATCGCTCGGCCCTATGGGACGCTTGCCAGAGCAAGAACGCTGAAGAACTCACCCCAAAGTATCCAGATTTCATCAAAGAACGAGTTTTAGCCCTCTGCGCTGCCACAAGGTGGTGGTATGAGTACGGTAAGAATAATTTAATTTGAAAGAATCTGAGCAAATTTTTGGAAATATGAAATATTTCCCGTATCTTTGCACGTTAGAAACTAAAAACAGGAAATGAACTGTATAAAGATATACACTCGCACTCCATTTATAATTAAGGGGCATTTCCTATTCCAAAGATAATGGAACTGACAATGAAGAAGAAATATACATTCATAGATTTATTTGCTGGATGTGGAGGCTTATCTGAGGGATTTTACCGTCAGGGCTTTGAAGCATTGGCGCATGTGGAAATAAATCACTGGGCATGCGAAACACTCAGGGCAAGAATGAATTACTATGGATATAAGAATGTTGATGAGGAGGTAATTGAACACGATATTACAGCAGAGGATATTATAGACAAATTGGATATTGCTGTAAAAGGTAGAACCGTTGATGTTATAATTGGAGGCCCTCCATGCCAAGCTTATTCTACAGCGGGTAGGGTTCGCGATGGAAAGAAAATGGCCACTGATGCCCGTAATTATTTGTTTGAAAGTTACGTTAGAATATTGGAGTATTATAAACCCAAATTCTTCGTCTTTGAAAACGTCACAGGGTTACTTAATGCACAAGTTGAAGGTTCCCCCATCTTCCCCAGAGTTATAAATGCTCTTGGAAACGAGTACAAGGTTGTTAGTGATCCAGCTATCCTTGTTCATAATACAGCAGATTATGGAGTCCCCCAACTTCGAAAAAGGGTTATAATCATGGGCGTAAGGAAAGATATCAAGAAATGTGTCGAGCAGCTTTATCATGATGTGATAAAGACGCATTGGAATCCTGACGCAGCGGATGAAGAAAAATTAGGAAGAAAACGTTTTGTTGATGTGAACCAAGCATTAGGAGATCTGCCTCCTGTTGAACCTGGACAAGATGCATCAACTGAGGAATTTAATTATCCATGTGATAATGAATTCTTAAAGCGAATTGGTAAACCAGGAGTACATCCATTGTATGACCATGTTGCACGTCGTCATAATGATTTAGATAGAGAAAGGTTTCAAGTGATGATTCACAATCATTGGTCTTTCGGACAGCTCCGTAGGGAAATGCCTCAGTATGAACATGAGCATGCAAGAGTCTTTGATAATAGCTATGTAGTTCAATGGTGGGATTTGCCATCAAAGACTATACTAGCACATATTCATAAGGATGGTTTCCAATTCATTCATCCGGATGAAGCTCAAAGAAGAACTTTCACAGTTCGCGAGGCTGCAAGAATACAGTCATTCCCGGATGATTTTGAGTTTAAAGGTTCAAGGGGTGAAAAGTATAAGCAAATTGGTAATGCAGTGCCACCATTATTTGCTGAGGCATTAGCAAAATCTATCAAAAAGAATTTAGACAATATTTTATGATATTCGATAAACTAACAAATATTTCAAACAAAGAAGAGTTTCTTGAGAAGATCCTAATATACATTCGCTTAGTTGAAGTTATAGCTGAGCGTGAAGGTAAGATTATCCCCATAATTGATAAACCAACGAATGCTATATTGTCGGAAATGGTTGACATGGGGGTAATTAACAATGAAGAGGATATTAAACCACTAAAGAAAGTTGTTGCTCAGAACTATTTCAGATTTATCTCTTCTATAAGCTTTTTCTTAGATAATAAAGAATTGTATGGAAATCAGTTGGATAAACTTAACAACAAAAAAAGGAGTCTATTACAAAAAGAATCCTTGGCATCTGGCAAGCCAAAAATTGTAGATTTCTTTGCTGGCGCCGGAGGCCTGAGCTGTGGTTTTACTCAAGCAGGATATAGAGTTTGTTTCGCAAATGACTTTGAAGACGTTTGTGTACGTACATACCGTTACAACCACCCTGAGTTGCCTTCTAATTGCGTTTTAAAAGAAGATATCCGGAAGATTGTATCGAATATCGATGATTACGTAAAGGAAGAAATCGATGTCGTAGTGGGGGGGCCTCCATGTCAAGGCTTCAGTAGCGCCAACCAGCAACGTATTATTGACGATCCTCGTAATGAGCTTTACAAATACTATATTGAAGCTATAAAGAAGATTTGCCCCAAGATTGTTGTAATGGAGAATGTGCGAGGCATGTTATCTGTTGCGAATCAAGTTGTAGAAGACTATAGGGCGATTAAGATACAAAAGGATGGCCAGGAGTATACCTATGATGTGGCTTACAGACTCCTTAACTCAATGAACTTCGGGGTGGCTCAAAGCCGAGAACGGCTCATATATATAGCCGTAAGAAATGACATTTCTATATCCAAACATGTCACACCCGAAGTTCTTTTTAAAGAGATAGAAGATAGCTACATAAAACACGCTCCTTATAATTTGAGCGTTGCGTTGGAATGCATTAAGCCCCTCGAAGCTCCAAGGATTAAGGGAATGACAGAGACTGATGATGAAAAGACAGGCATGAAAATCGGAATTAACACATATGATAGTCTTGGTAATGATTATTTGAGATCCATAAATCAAGACCGTCAGCTCCCATATGTGTTCAATCATAAAGCTCGTTATTGTAGTGATGTGAATTATGAAATCTTCAAGAGGCTAGATCAGGGTGAGGATGCAACAAATCCTAAAATAGCAGATATCATGCCATATGCACATCGCAACGGTATTTTTAAAGACAAATATTTTAAACTATATGCCGATAGACCATGCAGAACTATAACTGCACATTTACGGATGGACTGTCTATCACATATACATCCTTATCAGATAAGGAGTATTACCCCTCGAGAAGCTGCTAGAGTTCAGTCGTTCCCTGATGACTATCTCTTCCTTGGCGCATATCTAAAAACCTATATGCAGATTGGTAACGCAGTACCAGTCCTCATGGCTAAACAAATAGCAACAATCATTAAAAATTATATCTGATTATGACCAAAATCATCCAGTACATTCATAGGCCTAATCTAACCGAGTTAGGAATGGGAAATACAAATGATAAATATTTGGTTTGCCCAGAGTCTGAAGCAAAAATTTTCTTTCCGGAAGGTAAAGAAACATTAGTATATGATGAAGATAACGATAAAATCTATACATTATATTCAAAAATCGAGAATAGTGAATTCCGCGTAAAGCGTCTAAGTGAAATATTTGATAATTATCAAATGGATCCTGGCGATGAATTGGTTTTTACTCGATATGAAATTGATAGTTCTGTCACAATCAAAGTTCGTGTAAATGAATGTGGTCGTATATTCTTGAATCAAGGCAAAAGAGAAAGTGGATTAATAAAAGACTTTGAGATTATTAATCTTGAACGTTTTCCAGGATTCAGTAAAAACGTTCCATATGATAATTCCTATACATATATGGGAGAAGAACACCGTTTGGAAATATCATTTTCACAAAACAGACCAAAAAGGACTGATTCTCCTCAAAATACAGATTTTTACACAGTTAAGTACGACGGAAAAGAATTAGAGAACATTAAAAATTCATATTATTATCTTACTATAAGGAAAGGAATTGCTATTCTGAAAATGTTGCCAAAATATGAAATAAAAGTTCTTTTAAATGATGGAATAGAAGCTAGCAGCGGCAATATTATACCAAAACTACAACAAATATTCTATGGAGCGCCAGGTACTGGGAAGTCCCATATCATTAAAGAAAAAACTGAAGGTGAGGAAGTTATTCGTACAACATTCCATCCGGATTCTGACTATTCTACATTTGTAGGTTCATATAAACCAACAACACAAGAAGAAACAGTGATGACAGTTATTGGTACCAAAGCTGTTCCTGTGGAGAATGCTGATGGTACACCTCGTAAAGAGAATAAGATTGTCTATGAGTTCGTAAATCAGGCATTCCTCCAAGCATATATCAATGCTTGGAAGATGTTTGCTGATGACGAGCAGAATCCTAAAAAGCAATATCTGATTATAGAGGAAATCAATCGTGGTAATTGTGCCCAAATATTTGGCGATCTGTTCCAATTGTTAGATAGAAGCGATACTGGATTCTCGGAATATCCCATAAAGACTGATACGGATATGGAGAAGCAACTATCTAAGGCGTTTAAATCAATGTCCTATTTAGAGTGTCCTTCTATAGCAGGTATTAGTGGAGAAGATGTGGCTCGAAAGATTAGGAATGGGGAAATCATGCTTCTTCCGCCAAACCTATATATCTGGGCCACAATGAATACTTCAGACCAAAGTTTGTTCCCCATTGATTCTGCTTTCAAACGTCGTTGGGATTGGAAGTATCTGCCAATTGAAGATGCAGGCAAGAATTGGAAGATTCTGGTAAATGGCAACGAATATGAGTGGTACAGATTCTTGCAAGCAATCAATAAAGAAGTACTTGAATTAACCCATAGTGAGGATAAGCAATTGGGCTACTTCTTTGTTAAAGCTCAGAATGGTGTCATTGATGCTAATACTCTTGTCAACAAGGTCTATTTCTACTTGTGGAATGATGTTTTTAAAGATTATGACATAGAGAGCCAGAAGGCGTTTAAGAAGGCTGATAGTAATGACGCTATTGCTTTCAAAGATTTCTTTGATGGACTGAATATTATTGAGTCTGTAGCTGAGCAGGTTCTCGTTAATCTTGGACTTAAAGATTCAGCAGAATCGCAGAATGAAAATTCTAATTGAGGAGTATCAGTATGATGCCGCATTAGTGCGTGACGTTCTGCATGGCATTGATGCTTTGCAGAATGTTGAGGGGCTGGTGTCGCTCAGCTATGTGGGATATTTCTATAATCCCAAGCTTCATGACTGTGTCTTTATCCTGCCAAAAGTCCTGATGGACGAACAAGGTAAGGTGTTCCAACATTACACTCCGAATGAAATTATCCATATGGATAAAAGCAGACTCAGCGATCAGGAACGTAGTTTTTTGTATGAGTTTGCTGTATGGATTTATAGGGCTGTAGATGTTTTCCAACGCTCTCACAAAGGTAGCGATATAGTCTACCATCGACAGATATCTCAGGTGGGGCGTGGCACACGAAGACGTACAAACACATTGCTCGACATCCTGCTTTCTCTGTTGCAATTCAATAAGGATAACCGCTCATACATCACCTTTATCCTAAAGAATATTCATTCGGGTTTTAACAAGATAAACTGGACCCGTACTATCAATCATTCGACAGCTATTATTCAAAAAGAAGAGCCTGTCTATGTGGATGTGGTGAATAAAAAACGAAAAATCAATTTCGATGAAGAACTGCTTGTTATCTACTATAGCATTCTAAATTATATTGGTCAGACCTACGGATTCCATGTGGACATCATGGTGGGGTTCCCTCTTATTACAGGAACCAAATTCGATAGTTATCTGAACGGTAGGGGCGTGATCCGTCTTCGTCAAATCAAATATAAATACTTCTCGGATAAAGCACTGGAGCTGTGGAATCTCTGTTATGCTTTCTTCGCACATCGTACAGAAATAACCACATCAGCAGAACTGAAGGAATATCTGTTGGTAAAGAATTTCTATGTAGTGTTTGAGGCTATCATCGATGAGCTGATAGGCGACAGCAAAGACATGCTGCCTGAAGACTTTAAGGAACAAAAAGACGGCAAATTAGTAGACCATCTCTATACTTATCCTGGATTGATAGAGGCTGACAACGAACAGCGCACCTACTATATTGGCGACAGCAAATATTATAAGATAGGTGGACCATTGGGTGATACATCTATATATAAGCAGTACACCTATGCAAGAAATATAGTGCAGTACAATATCGATTATTGGTTGGATGATAAAAAGCCTAATCCGGATATCCGTCTTAGAGATGATTTGACTGAGGGATATAATATTATTCCCAATTTCTTTATCAGTGCAGCGATGAAGCCTGGCGACTATAGTTACAATCATCGTGAGATAGATCTGACAAAGACAGGGAAGAAGAATCCGGAGATAAAGTTCCAATTCAAAGACAGACTCTTTGATCGTGATACGATGTTGTTATCACGCTATAATGTAAATTTCCTTTTTGTGTTGTCGCTTTACGCACGTAACAGACAATCAGAGAAAGCTACGTGGAAAGAGGAGGTCAGGGAACAGTTCCGTAAACATATTCGAAAGGTCTTGGAGAGCGAATACAGCTTCTATCCTATGAGATCAAAAGGTGTCCTCATAGATGATTATTTGACGAGACATTTCAGGGAACTTAACGGAAAACTGTTTACTCCTTTCCTTGACAAAACCATTCTGACGCTTGCGCTGTATACGCCTAACGGCAGACATTTGCTTAATGCTGAGCAGGCTAGGCTTTTGGAGATGTTGAAAGATGATTTTGATGTTGATGATACTTTCATTCTTGGCAAAGAGCCATTGTTACCTCCTCCAACAAGTCTGCAATTCAATGTAGATGACAAGGTTCTTCTTGGATATTATAAAGACGAGGATCATCTCAAATGGATTCTCGAAAAGAAGATGTATAATGTACGCGCAGGAAAAGACCGTGGCTCGCTAGACTTATCAGCAGACGTGTGTTCTGCACGATTCATGCTCCTCTATGGAAGTAAAGGTATCTATAAGTTCTCTATGAATCCCAACAAATTACGTGTTTGGGACAAGGTGGATTTGGAGAAGAGTGGATACAAAAATCCAAAACATGACTTCTATCTGATGTTCTTTTTAACAGAACAAATACATGAAGGTGAATTTGGTATGATGATGTTTGACAAAGACAAATTAAAGAGTTTGTTGAACAAATATAAAAAAGACCTTGCCAATCATGACAAAGGTGCTATTGCTGTGCCTTTCTCAGAATTGATCAGTTGTAAAGAACTAACTCTTGGTTTTAGCTGATTGTAATTATATGCTGGAAGATGTACAATGAATAACAAATCATCATTGCTTGCCAAGTGCAAATTGATGAAGAAGGATGGGGTTAACTAATTAATGGATATGTTTGGAATCGGTTTTCAAGATATTATGGCGATATTCTGTATTATAGGGTTCATTCTCTTAATAGGATATGCTATATCTAATGTGGGAAAAAACTATCCTACATGGACTGGTATCATTATCAGTGCTATTCTGAATCTACTAGTTATATATTTGGTCCTTTGCTTCTTTGGAATCATGGGGGAGGAGAGAATTAGGAAAGAAGAATAAGGAAATAATATGAACAAGACAAGAAAAATATACGTAGCCAGTAGTTGGCGCAATGAGTACTATCCTGAGGTCGTGGCCAAGTTAAGGGAGGCAGGGCATGATGTCTATGACTTCCGTAATCCGCCATCGGGGGATCCTGGGTTTAAGTGGAGCAGCGTTAGCGAGGATTACATGGAATGGTCTCCAGAGCAGTATCGCAAGAATCTGAATCATCCCAAAGCAGTTCGCCAATTTGGTAATGATATAGAAGCTATGAATTCATGCGATACTTGCGTTATTGTTCTACCATGTGGCAGGAGTGCGCATACGGAGGCAGGATGGTTCGCTGGGCGAGGGAAGAAGGTGTTGGCTTATATCCCTGAGAAACAGGAGCCAGAGTTGATGTATAAACTCTTCGATGGGGTGTGCTGTTCAATAGAAGAACTGATTGACGAACTTAATGGATAAACTCTCTACAGAACAACGGCACAAGAACATGGCTGCTATCCGAGGGAAGGATACGAAGCCTGAGATGATTGTACGCAAGTGGTTGTGGAGGAGGGGATTCCGTTATAGGCTGAATTCGCCTAAGTTACCTGGTCATCCTGATTTGGTGCTGAGAAAGTATAGGACTTGTATCTTCGTCAATGGGTGTTTCTGGCATGGACATGGTGTTACATTAAACATTAAAAATGAAACATTAAACATTGACAATTCGGAGTGTTGTAAGATTCCGAATACGAATCGGGAGTTTTGGGTGGAGAAGATTCGCAGGAACAAGGAGCGTGACAAGGAGGAGCAGCGAAGACTGGCAGAAATGGGGTGGCATTGTATCACGGTATGGGAGTGTGAGCTGAAACCCAAGGTCCGTGAGCAGACGTTGGAGTCATTGGCGTTTACGCTAAACCATATCTGGATGAAGGATCATCAGGTTATCGCTAAGCCTTATCCCAAGTTCGAGGAGGAAGAGGGTATGATGAAAGCGGCGGAGTAATAATATACGTTGGAATTCAGTGGTATGAGGAGTAAATATTATATAATAGGTTTAACGTTGCTGTTACTTTCTTGTGGTAATGGTGGTAAGAATGATGCACCGATTGATGGCGGTCATGGGATTGGTATCGATACTGCGACAGTTAATGAAATACAGCAATATGTAGATTCAATTAAGGCAATAGAATCAACAAATGGAAGTGAATGATGAAGAAGGTTGGGATTGAGTTCCTGAAGGCGTAATCATGAAGAAGGGCATCTTAACGGATGCCTTTCTTATGTTTTATTCCTCACCGGATGTACGGAGGATGATGCTGGTGGCTCCGAGGGTGAAGAGGGTGCCGTCCTCAATGATGCGACGCTCTTTGGGATTGAGTTCGACATTGTCGACGAAGGTGCCGGTGTTGCTGTTGTTGTCTTTCAGGGTGTATTTCAAAGCGCCTCGTTTGTCACGGCTGACGGTGATGGTGCAGTGATTCAGGTCGACGCTGGGGTCAACGGTCTCGAAGGTGCAGTTGGCTGAATTGCCTTTCTGGTAGCGTCCAATGACGTTGTCGCCCATACGGAGGGGAATGACTTGCTTGAAGTGGAAGACGTTCTCGATGACCACGATGGAACCGCAGCCTTCTTCATTGGCCTGTTCGTCGGGATTCTCGTCTTTCTGACGCTCACGGAGTTTGCTGACACCAATACGGATGCCGAACTCCTTGCCACAATCGGGGCATTTGAAGACCAACGACTGACCTGCGGTGTACTGGGTCTCGTCGAAGGTGATATACTGGTCACATTTGGGGCATCGTACGCGTTTCATAGTCAGTTGTATTTGTACACCCATGCCTCAGCCAGCTCCTTGTGGTGATGGATGGCCTGAAGGGCGTTGTAGGCGGCTGCCTGTGTCGGATAATTTCCGTAGATG
>JAEEGG010024316.1_pt1 | contig 11762 bp, 7 predicted proteins | sample 9134161 | NCBI WGS metagenome assembly JAEEGG01 (sample SAMN16246543, study PRJNA631951) | gut metagenome | biome: gut microbiome; feature: rumen; material: CR-attached | host: Bos | place: Iran: Karaj | collected 2018-10 | reverse complement strand
AGGCCGAAGCAGCGGAAGACGCTGCGGTTGAGGCTGGTACAGTCCTCGTTGTTCAGGGTGCCGCCCCAGCCGTAGGCGTCCCCCAGACTGGCCAGCGCCACCTTTGCCAGGTTCGCCGGGGTGAGGGGCAGATAGTCCTCGCTCAGGCTCTCCCGGGCGTTCAGCAGGGCCGGGGTCTTGGCATAGCTGCCGTCCGGCCTCCGCAGGGGCAGATACACGGCGTAGTTATGTACGGGCAGGCGGTTGATGACCAGGGCGTCCGGGTCCGTCACCTCCATGCGCTCCAGCACCGTGCCCATGGTGAGCATGCGGCAGACGGTCTCCGGCGCCTCCTTGGAATAATCCGTATAGAGCTTGTCCCCCCAGAACACCAGCCGCTTCTCCGCGGGGATGTCCCAGGCCGCCAGCCATTCCTCCCGGCTTGCGCAGAAGGCGATGTCCTCCGCCCGCACCCAGCCGGAGCAGCAGGCGGTGTATACCTGCCAGTATTTCCCGTCGGCGGAGGGGGTGAAGGCCGCCACGGGCTCGTTGACCCGGATGCCCACCAGGCCCTGGTAGTCGAAGTCCAGGTCCTGGGGATCGTCCAGGATCTGCCCGTCATAGGGGAACACGGTGAGGAGGGTCCGGTTCACCGCCACGGCGAAGCGCACGGGCATTTCCTCCCCCGCCTTCGGGTCGATGCAGTTGTCCACGATCCGGGCAAAATCCTCCCGGGTGAACTTCTTCCCCTCCCGGTCGTAGGTCCAGCCCAGGAAATACTCCGCGTCCGCCCAGGCCCCGTCCCGCAGGGAGCTCACGCGCTCCTTGCCGTTGAAGGTGTCCGGCAGGCCCTTCAGGTCGTGCATGTTGCTCCCCGGGGTCGTGAGGGCCTCGGCATTGATCCGGGCGATCTCCTCCGGGGTGCTGAGGACCGCGTCCGGGTCCTCCGCCATGCCCGACCAGAAGCCCGGCTCGGTCATCTCCTCCGTCACGCCGGGGAGATAGGGCACGCCGGCCAGGGCCGTCTGGGGCGCAGCCAGCAGCGCCGCCAGGCACAGGGCCAGGGCGGCTCTCAGGATGCTTCGTTTCATTTCCGTCACCTGCTTTATTCGGTTTGGCCGCGCCGACGCGGCCGGTATCGCCCCTCCAGTATACCAAGCTTCCCGGGATATGACAAGCGCCGGGCGCGGGTCTTTCCCGTCTTGCGCCGGGGCGGAGGATGGCGTATACTCAGGGCGGAAAGCATATGCAATGAACGGGAAAGGAGCGGAAAAACTATGGAGATCGTCATGCAGGAGCATCCCGAGCTGGTGAAGCTGGGCAGGCTTTTTACCTTTGATATTGCCATGCGCCCCATCCCCGACGGGCGCATGCGCACCATCCGGGTATGGCTGCCGGACAGCTACGACGGCGTCAGGCGCTTCCCCGTGCTGTACATGCACGACGGGCAGCACATCTTCACCGGAGCCGGCGCCCCGGAGGCCATGGGAAGCTGGAAATGCGAGGAGACCATCTGCGGTCTGGAGCCGGAGTGCCAGTGCATCGTGGTGGGCATCGACGCCTCGGAGGACCGGGGCAGCGAGCTCCTGCCCCCCTATGCCCGGAACCCGAAGCACCAGATCCCCCGGCGCCCCGGCGTGCCGGAGTACGTGCCCCTGGGGGGCTATTACGCGGACTTCGTGCGGGATACCCTGAAGCCCGTTATTGACGAACACTTCCTGACCCTGCCGGACGCGGCCCACACCGCCGTGGGCGGCGCCTCCATGGGCGGCCTCCAGTCCTTCTACATGACCATGAAGGACCCGGACGTGTTCGGCCGGTCCCTGGACCTGTCCGCCGGCCTGGACATCCTGGATGAGAGCTGCCTGGCGCTCATCGACAGCTACGACCCCAGGAAGCTGGAGAACGTGCGCTTTTACTTCTACAGCGGCGACCAGGGCATCGACGTGACCATTTTCAGCGCCACCATCACCGTCTACCGGCGGCTGAAGGAAAAGCTGAAGCTCACGAACCGGCAGCTCTGCATGGTGATCGACAGCCGGGAGTCCCACTGGGGCACCTCCTGGGGCAAGTATCTGCCGGACGGCCTGCGCTTCCTGTTCCGGGAGGACAACAGCGTGGGCGCGCCCCGCATGATGCCGCCTCCGGCGCAGGAGTAAAACGGTCCCATCGGAGCGCGGGGGCGGCTTTCCGGCCGCCCCCGCCCGGGGTCTCCGGGCCCATGGCGCAGGCAGAGCGCCCCGCCGGGGCGCTTTTTTTCGGAAGATTAGTTGCAAAATACAACTATCCGGCGTATACTGGAAAAAAAGCGCAGGCAAGGAGGCGAAGCCATGGAGAGCCGCGTTTTGGGCAACATCCTGCGTATAGGCCGGTGCTGCCAGCTCTACCGCAGGCGCGAGCTGCGGGACACGGACCTGCATCCGGCCCAGCATCTGTTCATCAGCCATATCTGCAGGCGTCCCGGCATGGCCCAGGAGGAGCTGATCTCGGCGCTGCACCTGGACAAGACCACCGTGACCCACCAGCTCACCAGGCTGGAGGAGCAGGGCTATATCCGCCGGGAGGCCTCGGAGGAGGACGGACGCTGCCGCCGCATTTACCCCACGGAGAAGGGGGAGGCCATCTATCCCCGGGTGCACGCCGCCTTCCGGGATTTCACCGCCGCCATCCTGGCGGGACTGAGCCCGGAGGACGCGGCGGAGCTGGAACGGCTCACGGCTGTGCTGCGGCATAACGCCATGGCGCTGCTGGAAGAGGAGGAGGGGAAGGCGTGAGGCTCATCTTCCGCTCCATGGGGATATACAAACGGACCATCTTCCTGGCGGTGCTGCTGAAGCTCCTGGGCACCCTGGCGGAGCTGAGCATACCCTATATCCTGGAGCATATCATCGACTACGTGGTTCCCGCGGGCGTCCTGCGGGAGGTGATCCTGTGGGGGACCCTGATGTTCGCCGCCGCCGTGGTCACCCGGACCCTGAACGTGAACGCCAACCGCCTGGCGGTGGACAACGCCCACCGGGTGAGCTACGACGTGCGCCAGGCCCTGTTCCGGAAGATCGCCTATCTCTCGGGCAGCCAGTTCGACGCCTTCGGCCTGCCCAGCCTCATCTCCCGCATGACCTCGGACAGCTACAACGTCCAGTCCTCGGTGCAGCAGCTCCAGGCCCTGTGCATCCGGGCTCCCATGATGCTGCTGGGGGGCCTGGCCATGACCCTCATCATGGACGCGAGCCTGGCCCTCATCCTGGTGGTGATGCTCCCCTTCCTCATCCTGGTGGTGCTCACGGTCTCCGCCAGAGGCATACCCCTGTACGCCCGGGTCCAGGAGAAGCTGGATACCCTGGTGCGCATCATGCGGGAGAACATCACGGGCATACGGGTGGTGAAGGCCCTCTCCAAGACGGAATACGAAAAGCGCCGCTTCTCCGCCGCCAACGGGGAAATGACGGATACGGACATCCACGCCGGCACCATCATGGCCATTCCCGGCCCCTTCATGCAGTTCTGCCTGAATATCGGCCTCACCCTGGTGGTGCTCCTGGGCTCCCGGCGGGTGAACGCGGGGGTGATGGAGCCGGGGGTCATCCTGGCCTTTCTCACCTACTTCAACATGATCACCCAGGGGGTCATGGGCCTCAGCCGCATTTTCATGACCATGAGCAAGGCCAGCGCCTCCGCGGGCCGCATCGACCTTGTGCTGCAGGCGGAGACGGACCAGCGCGTCCTGCCGCCGGAGGAGGCGAAGGTCCCGGCGGGCCCGGGCTTCATCCGCTTTGAAAACGTGGGCTTCCGGTACGGGGAGGACAGCCGGAGCGGCGACGCCGCGGACTTTGCCGGGGAGGGCCGGGAGAAGGCCCTGGACGGCATCAGCTTCACCCTGGAGCGGGGGGAGAGCCTGGGGATCATCGGCCCCACGGGCTGCGGCAAGAGCACGGTGGTCAGCCTGCTCCTGCGGTTCTACGACGCCTCCGAGGGGGGCGTGTTCCTGGACGGGCGGGATGTGCGCACCTATGACCGGGACGAGCTCCGCCGCCGCTTCGGGGTCTGCTTCCAGAACGACATGGTGTTCCGGGACACCCTCCGGGAGAACGTGGACTTCGGCCGGGGCCTGGGGGAGGACGCCCTCCGCGCCGCCCTGGGGGACGCCATGGCCCTGGAGTACGTGGACCGGCTGCCGGAGGGCCTGGACCACAGGGCGGCCATCAAGGGAGCGAACCTCTCCGGGGGCCAGAAGCAGCGGCTCCTGGTGGCCCGGGCCCTGGCGGCCGGACCCGAGGTGCTGATCCTGGACGACAGCTCCAGCGCCCTGGACTACAAGACGGACGCCGCCATGCGCCATGCCATCCATGAGCATTACGGGGACGCCACCCTCATCATGGTGGCCCAGCGCATCAGCTCCATCATGGGGATGACCCGGATCCTGGTGATGGACGACGGCAAGTGTATCGGCTACGGCACCCATCAGGAGCTGCTGGAGACCTGCCCGGTGTACCGGGAGACCTTCGACGTCCAGATGGGGGATATGCAGTGAAGGGAGGCAGCGGCAATGCCTGGACCCGGTGATCGGGGCGGAAAGAAAGAAAAACCGAAGGACGCAAAGGGCACGCTCCGGCGGATCGTCCGGTACCTTCTGGCCTACCGCTGGCTGGTGCTCCTGTTCCTGATCTTCGCGCTGCTCAGCAACGTGGGGAACCTCCTGGGGCCCCGCTTCGCGGGCAGGGCCATCGGCGTGGCCGAGGCGGGCTTCCGCCAGGGCCCCGGGCACGTGGACATGGACCTGGTCGCCCGCTACGCCCTGCTCATGCTGGGCTGCTATATCGGCGGCAACATCCTGGGCTTTGCGGTGAACCTGGGCATGATGCGCATCGGCCGCAGGGTGGCCCGGAACATGCGCCGGGACGTGTTCGACAAGCTCATGACCCTGCCGGTGGGGTACTTTGACCGGCACCAGGCCGGGGACATCATCAGCCGGGTGAGCTACGATATCGACGTGGTCTCCACCTCCCTGTCCGCGGACGTGATCCAGATCCTCACCGCCCTGGTGACGGTGACGGGCTCCTTCATCATGATGTGCGCCATATCCATCCCCCTGGTGCTGTGCATGGCGGCCACCATTCCCATCTCCATCGCCTTCACCCGGTACATGGGCAAACGGACCCGGCCCCTGTACTCCAGGCGCAGCGCTGCCTACGGCGAGATGAACGGCTTTGCCGAGGAGATGTTCACCGGGCAGAAGACCATTCTGGCCTACGCCCAGGAGGAGCGGGTGTGCGGGGACTTCAGCCGCATCAACCGGAAGGCCGCGGAGGCCTACCGGGACGCGGACGGCATGGGCGTGCGCATGGGCCCCACCATCGGCATGATCTCCAACTTCGGCCTTGCGGCCATCGGCATGGGCGGCTCCATCTTCTATATGCTGAACATGGTGGGTCTGGAGCAGATCTCCGCCTTCGTCCTCTATTCCCGGAAGTTCTCCGGCCCCATCAACGAGATATCCAACATCGTCAACGAGATCTTCTCCGCCCTGGCCGCGGCGGAGCGGGTGTTCCGCCTGCTGGACGAGCCGGAGGAGGTCAAGGATATCTACGGCGCGGCGGAGCTGCGGGACTGCCGGGGCCACGTGGAGGCGCAGAAGGTGAGCTTCGGCTATGAGCCGGGAAAGACCGTGCTCCACGGCCTGGACCTGGAGGCCCGGCCCGGCCAGACCGTGGCCATCGTGGGCCCCACCGGCGCGGGCAAGACCACCGTCATCAACCTGCTCATGCGCTTCTACGATCCGGACTCCGGGCGCATCTGCGTGGACGAGCGGGAGAACCGGGAGTACACCATGGATTCCCTCCGCCGGGCCTACGCCATGGTGCTGCAGGATACCTGGGTATTCCGGGGCACCATCTTTGAAAACATCGCCTACGGCAAGGAGAACGCCGCCATGGAGGAGGTGGTGGCCGCCGCAAAGGCCGCCCACATCCACGGCTACATCATGCGCCTGCCCCAGGGGTACAACACGGTCATCAGCGAGGACGGGGGCAACATCTCCAAGGGGCAGAAGCAGCTCCTCACCATCGCCAGGGCCATGCTGTACAACACCAACATGCTCATTCTGGACGAGGCCACCAGCAATGTGGACACCAACACGGAGCGGCAGGTGCAGAAGGCCATCCGCAGCCTCATGGCGGGGCGGACCAGCTTCGTCATCGCCCACCGCCTTTCCACCATCCGGAACGCGGACCACATCCTGGTGGTGGACCACGGGGACGTGGTGGAGCAGGGCACCCACGAAAGCCTCATGGTGCAGAAGGGGTTCTATTACCGGCTCTACGCCAGCCAGTTCGAATAAGGCGCGGCGCAATTAGTCTGGGCCTGTCCCCGCGTGAGCGGGGACAGGCCCAGACTGTGATTTGTTTTTAGTCTTTCGCCACGGCCAGGACCTTGTCCGCGAAGCGGTCCAACTGCTTCTCCAGAGACTGGCCGGGCCGGACGAAGGTCTGCTCCAGGGCGCAGAGGGTGTATTCCAGGTCCTCGGACAGCGTCAGTTCCTCCAGGATCAGGGGCATGATGGTCAGGCCCTCCCGAATCATCCCGAAGGCCAGGATCGTCTCGGTGGTCACATGCGGGGATTCGTTTGCCTGGCGGGTGAGGAGGACGACGCAGACTCTTGACCGCTTCATCGCCCGCACGATCTCCCGGGGATAGAAGCCCGCCCCGATGTCCCGCTCCGAATACCAGCAGTTCAGCCCCCGGGCCTCCAGGCGCTCAGCCAGCATATGCAGATAGCTGTCGTCCCGGTGGCTGTGGCTGATAAAGATCAGGCTGCGCTCCCGGGCTCCGCCGGCTTGGCCCTCCGCCCGGCTGACCAGCTGGGGCTCATATTTTTCGATGAGCTCCCGGGAGGATGCGCCGCCCCCCTCCAGGGCGTCCATGTCCTTTTTCAGCTCGCCCAGCTGCGCCTGGAGCCCGGCGATCTTCTCCTGCAGTTCCTCCGCCAGGGCGCTCTGGTCCTGAGCGGCTTCCGTTTCCCCGGTCCGGGGTCCCACTTCCGCCATCCCCCGCAGCCGCCTGAACAGGTCGAGATCCTCCGGCGGGATGTCCTCGTCGTCATCCGGCTCCCAATCCTCCGGAAACTCCTCGTCCGTGAAGGGGTCCAGGATGAACTTCAGCAGCTTCTGCTTCACCGTCAGCTCCCGCTCCATGTCCGCAGACAGATAATCCAGCAGTTCCATGGGCGCCATCCGGTCGATCAGATTCTCCGGAAGCGCGTCCCGTTTCCGGCACAGGACCAGCGCTGCCGCCAGCAGGATCAGGTCCACGGCGACGAGATCAGCACCCCCGAGCATGGGCAGCCGACAGTGATTCATGGGGATCAGAAAACAGGCAATGCAGGTCAGGACCGTCCTGGCCGTGAACAGCGCCGCCGTCCCATAGGTATAGTACCGGGCAAAGCTGTTTCCGGCCTGCCCCGCCAGCCCGCGCAGCGCCAGGATGAGGGCCGCCGCCGCCCCGAGCAGGGGCAGAAGCGCCAGCCAGCCGAAGCGGAGCACCAGGGCGGCCGGGGCGTAGGAGATCCCGGCGTGGGCGAAAAACAGATACGCCGGCAGGCTGATCCCCTCCGGCCGGGGGATCATCCAGCCGCTTTTCCCGATCAGGCGCGCCTCCCCCAGGGCGGAGGTGAGCTGGGAGAGGAACCATCCCTCCACGTTGGGATCGCTCTGTCCCCGGGTCAGGACCACCTCCAGCCTGGCGGAGGCACCGGGGAGGGAAAGCCGGATATACACCATCATTCCGAGAAACGCCAGGATCCCGAAGCCCATGAGCCACCGCCAGCGCCGGTCCAGGCGTCTGTCCCGGCAGAGCCGGAGAGAGAGGAGGACGAACATCAGGCAAAAGGCCAGCGTATCGGGCAGGCAGTACATGACCATGTAGAAAGCGCACGGGATCATCACCCCCGCATAGGCAACGAACACCATTCTCCATGCGCTGTAGTCTTCGTACCGGCTGACCAGCCAGGCGACGAAAAACAGACTCAGGGGCAGCAGCGCGCCCGCATTCAGCTGCACGTTCAGGACGCGGATGTACGCACGGTCATTCGTACCCGTGAACACCGCCGCCCCGGTCAGGACGAGGACCAGAAGGAACAGCGGCACAGAGCCGCGGATCACCCGCCTTGTGCCCGCCCGCCGGACAACAAGGCCCGCGGCTGCGGCTGAAAGGATGGAGATGCCGGTCTGGAGAAGGATCCCCCCCAGGATCTCTCCCACGCCGGGAAGCACCCCCTGCCAGTTGACCCGGTCCACAGCGCGGCTCCAGTACATGACCATCCCGTTGGCGGCCAAAAGCACCGCTGCCGCCGACACCGCCGCGAGGATGTGCTTGATCCCGGGGATCCTGCCCTGTTCCTCCATCTCCGTACCTCCTGTTCCCCGTGTCTTACTTCCAGTGTATCAGATTCGTCAAGGCCTGTCTATTTTTTCCGAAATCAGAATACTTCCGAAACCCGCGGCTGCCCTGCGGACTTTCCAGGGGTTCTGCTGCCGGCTCTACGCCGGCCGGTTCGAATAAGGCGCGGCGGCGCGCCCCGGCATACCCTTCCGGCGCCGTCCCCGGGGACGGCGCCGGGTTTTTCCCGGCGGAGGCACTTCCCCCCTCTTGTCCCCGCCCGCCGGTTGTGGTACAGTGCTCTGGACCCGGCCAATACGGACTATGCAGGAGAGTGCCAACCATGGATCAGATCACCCAGCGCATCGCCCAGGAGCTGAACAGACCCGTCCGGCAGGTGCAGAACGTCGTCGACCTGCTGGACGAAGGAAATACCGTTCCCTTTATCGCCCGGTACCGGAAGGAGGCCCACGGGGCCATGGACGACACCGCCCTCCGCACATTGGAGGAGCGGCTGCGCTATCTCCGCAGCCTGGAGCAGCGGCGGCAGGAGATCCGGCGGCTCATTGAGGAGCAGGGCAAGCTCACCCCGGAAGTTGACGGGGAGATCGGCAGGGCGGATACCCTCGCCGCCCTGGAGGACGTGTACCGCCCCTTCCGCCCCAAGCGGCGCACCCGGGCGGGCATAGCCAGGGAGAAGGGGCTGGAGCCCCTGTCCCAGGCCATACTCCTCCAGCCCCAAAAGGACCCCGCCGCCCTGGCGGCGGCGTATGTGGACCCGGAGAAGGGGGTCGGCAGCCCGGAGGAGGCCCTGGCCGGGGCCTCGGACATCATTGCCGAAATGGTGAGCGACTCCCCGGAGAACCGGAAGAAGCTGCGGGAGACCATCCGGAAGCGGGGCAGCCTGCGGGCTGCGGCGGCGAAGGAGGAGGACAGCGTATACCGGCTGTATTACGACTTCTCCCAGCCCGTATCCCGGCTCCAGGGCCACCAGATCCTGGCCCTCAACCGGGGCGAGAAGGAGGGCTTCCTGAAGGTCAGCCTGGAGCTGGACCGGGACCTGGCCCTGGGGGAGATCACCCGGGGCATGATCCGGCCCGGGGCGCGGAACGAGGCCTTCCTCCGGGCCGCCGCGGCGGACGGCTACGACCGGCTGCTGCAGCCGGGGATGGAGACCGAGACCCGGGCCGCCCTGACGGAGGCCGCCGACGAGGGGGCCATACACAATTTTGCCCTGAACCTGAAGCCCCTGCTCATGGCCCCGCCGGTGAAGGGCCGGGTGACCATGGGCCTGGACCCGGGCTACCGCATGGGCTGCAAGGTGGCGGTGGTGGACCCCACCGGAAAGGTGCTGGATACCGCCGTGGTCTACCCCACCCACGGGGAGCGGCAGAAGGCCGCCGCCATCGACACCCTGGCCGCCCTGATCTCCCGGCACCGCGTGGAGCATATCGCCATCGGCAACGGCACCGCCTCCCGGGAGACGGAGCAGATGACCGTGGAGCTGCTGCGCCGCTGCCCCGGGGTGAGCTACATGGTGGTGAGCGAGGCGGGAGCCAGCGTGTACAGCGCAAGCAAGCTGGCGGCGGAGGAGTTTCCCCAGTATGACGTGAATCTCCGCTCCGCCGTGAGCATCGCCCGCCGCCTCCAGGATCCCCTGGCGGAGCTGGTGAAGATCGAGCCCAAGGCCATCGGCGTGGGCCAGTACCAGCACGACATGCCCCAGAAGCGGCTGGAGGAGAGCCTGGACGCGGTGGTGGAGGACTGCGTCAACGCCGTGGGGGCGGACCTGAACACCGCTTCCCCCTCCCTGCTGCGCCGGATCAGCGGCCTCACGGCGGCCACGGCGAAGAACATCGTGGCCTACCGGGAGGAAAACGGGGCCTTCACCTCCCGGCGCCAGCTGCTGAAGGTGCCGAAGCTGGGGCCCAAGGCCTTCGAGCAGTGCGCGGGCTTCCTGCGGGTGCCGGAGAGCCGGTCCGTGCTGGACAACACCGCCGTCCATCCGGAGAGCTACGCCGCGGCGGAAAAGCTGCTGGAGCTCTGCGGCTATACCCTGGAGGACGTGCGCCGGGGGCGCATCGGGGAGCTGCCCCGCCGCCTCCGGGACCGGGGGGAGGAGCGGACCGCCGCGGACTGCGGCCTGGGCCTGCCCACCCTGCGCGATGTGGTGACGGAGCTGATGAAGCCGGGCCGGGACCCCCGGGACGAGCTGCCCAGGCCCATCTTCCGCACGGACATCCTGGAGCTGAAGGACCTGCAGCCGGGCATGGTGCTCAGCGGCACCGTGCGCAACGTCATCGACTTCGGCGTTTTCGTGGATATCGGCGTCCACCAGGACGGCCTTGTGCATATCTCCGAGCTCTGCGACCGCTTCGTGCGCCACCCCAGCGAGGTGGTGCGGGTGGGGGACACGGTGAAGGTCCTGGTCCTGGCGGTGGACGAAAAGAAAAAGCGCATCTCCCTGAGCATGAAGCAGGCGCAGGCCTGAGCGCCCCCCGTCCCCTGCGCCCCGGAGCGGTCCGGGGCGCAGGGGCTGCGTTTCCTCCCTTGCATTCCCCCGCCGCATGGCGTATAGTAGGCAAAAACCGGGAAGGGGGAACGGGGATGTACCGCATATTTCTGGTGGAGGACGACCGGGGGATCGCGGAGGCCATCGCGGCCCAGACGGCCCTTTGGGACATGGAGACGGTCACGGTGCGGGATTTCCGCAGCGTCATGGCGGAGTTTTCCGCCTGCAGCCCCCATCTGGTGCTGCTGGATATCTCCCTGCCCTTCTATGACGGCTACCACTGGTGCCGGGAGATCCGCAGCGTTTCCAAGGTGCCGGTGATCTTCATCTCCTCCGCGGCGGACAATCTGAACATCGTCATGGCCATGAACATGGGGGCGGACGACTTCATCGCCAAGCCCTTCGACCAGAGCGTGCTCATGGCAAAGATCGGCGCCCTGCTGCGCAGGACCTATGATTTCGGCGGCTCCATGCCGGTGCTGGAGCACCGGGGGGCCCTGCTGAACACCGGGGACGGGTCGTTGACCTACCGGGGACAGCGGCTGGAGCTGACCAAGAACGAATACCGCATCCTGCTGGGGCTGATGCAGGCCAAGGGCAGGATCGTGAGCCGGGAAAGGCTCATGGAGCTGCTGTGGGAATCCGACGAATTCGTGGACGACAACACCCTGACCGTGAACGTGGGCCGTCTGCGGAAAAAGCTGGATGCGGCGGGGCTCCCGGGCTTCATCACCACCCGGCACGGCGCGGGGTACATGGTGGAATGAAGGAGCTGCGCCGTCTCGTCCTCCGGGGCCTCGCGCCCCCCTTTCTGCTTTTTATCCTGTGCTGCGCCGTCTTTGCCCTGGTATTCCGGCTGTACGGCCTGCCCCTGGGGGCGGTGCTGTACCCCGGCCTG
>JAEEGG010024312.1_pt1 | contig 11763 bp, 8 predicted proteins | sample 9134161 | NCBI WGS metagenome assembly JAEEGG01 (sample SAMN16246543, study PRJNA631951) | gut metagenome | biome: gut microbiome; feature: rumen; material: CR-attached | host: Bos | place: Iran: Karaj | collected 2018-10 | reverse complement strand
TTCGCAGGCATGGAATACGGCAAGTTCAAGGATGCCATGGCCCGGAATGTCCCGCGGGAGGTGTACGAGACCTACAAGGACCGTCTGCCCGTCCCGTGGCGCAAGCGCTGCGAGCATTGGTACACGGAGTTCGAACGCGTGGAAAAAGGCGCCGAAGCCTGGCGCCGCGGCGACATCGAAACCTATGGCCGGCTCTCCTTCGAATCCGGCTGGAGCAGCATCCACAACTGGGAATCCGGCGCTCCGGAGCAGATCCGCCTGTACGAGATCATGACGCAGACGGAAGGCATCTACGGCGGTCGTTTCTCCGGCGCGGGCTTCAAGGGTTGCTGTATGGCCCTCATAGACCCGGCCTTTGCCGATGCCATCGCCGACCAGGTGACCGCCGCCTACCTGAAGGATTTCCCGCGCCTCGCGGACAAATACGGCGTCTATATTTGTGACAGCGCTGACGGATTGAACCTATGAAATGCCTGATTCTCGCCGCGGGATACGCCACGCGGCTTTACCCCCTTACCGAAAACTTCCCCAAACCCCTGCTGAAGGTAGGGGAGAAGACCATCCTGGACTGGCTCATCGACGACGTCGACCGGGCCGGTCTCATCGACGAGTACGTCGTCATCTCCAACCACAAGTTCGCCCCGATTTTCGAAGACTGGGCTTCCTCTAAAAAGGTGATCGTCCTGGACGACGGAACGTCGTCGAACGAGACCCGGCTCGGAGCGGTGCGCGACATCCAGTTCGCCATCGACACGCTGGGCCTGGACGACGACCTGCTGGTGATGGCGGGGGACAACTTGCTGGATTTCAGCTTGGTACGTTTCCTGGAATACGCGCAGGAGAAGGGGACGACTTGCATCATGCGCTACTTCGAACCGTCGGAGGAGAAGCTCCACAAGACCGGTGTCGCCACCGTCGACGGGAACGGCCTGATCCTGGAGATGGAGGAGAAACCTGCCCATCCCAAGAGCCATTGGTGCTGCCCACCGTTCTATTTCTACCGCCGGAGCGACGTGCCGCTCGTGAAGGTGGGCATCGACAGCGGCTGCGGCGTGGACGCCCCGGGCAGTTTCATCGCCTGGCTTTCCGCGCAGACCCCGGTCCATGCCTGGGAAATGCCCGGCAAACGCTATGACATTGGTAACCTGGCCTCCTATGAGGAGGTGAAACGAAACTATAAAGGCTTATGAAGATCGCAGTAGCAGGAACCGGCTATGTGGGCCTCTCGATCGCGACGCTGCTGTCGCAGAAACACGAGGTCGTGGCAGTGGACGTCGTCCCCGAAAAGGTGGAGAAGATCAACGCCCGGCAGAGCCCCATCGCCGACGAATACCTCGAGAAATACCTGGCTGAGAAGCCCTTGCGCCTGAGCGCAACCCTGGACGGCCGCGCGGCGTACCGCGACGCCGACTTCGTCGTCATCGCCACGCCCACGAATTACGACCCCAAGAAGAACTTCTTCGACACGTCCCACGTGGAAGAGGTCATCGACCTGGTCCTGGAGGTGAATCCGGACGCGGTCATGGTCATCAAGTCCACCGTCCCGGTGGGCTACACCCGGAATGTCCGGGAGAAGTTCTCCTACCGGGAGCGGCAGGCCGACGGCACGATGAAGGTCGTCGTCCCGAAGATCCTTTTCGCGCCGGAGTTCCTCCGCGAATCCAAGGCGCTCTACGACAACCTGTATCCTTCCCGGATCATCGTCGGGTACGACGGCGAGGCGCTGGAAAGCGCCGCGCACACCTTTGCGGAGCTCATCAAGGCGGGCGCCCTCAAGGAGGACGTGCCGGTCCTGTATATGGGCACCACCGAGGCGGAGGCGGTGAAGCTGTTCGCCAATACCTACCTGGCGCTGCGGGTGTCCTACTTCAATGAACTGGACACTTATGCGGAGATGAAAGGGCTTGACACCCAGGCGATTATCGAGGGTGTGTGTCTAGATCCCCGCATCGGCGCGCACTACAACAATCCGAGCTTCGGCTACGGCGGCTACTGCCTCCCGAAGGACACGAAGCAGCTGCTGGCGAACTTCAACGACGTGCCGGAGAACCTCATCAAGGCCATCGTGGAATCGAACCGGACCCGGAAGGACTACATCGCGGACCGCGTGCTGGAAATGGCCGGCTATTACACCGCCTCCAGCGCTTTCGACACGGCGAAGGAAAAGGAAGTCGTCGTGGGCGTATACCGCCTCACGATGAAGACGGGCTCCGACAATTTCCGCCAGTCCGCCATCCAGGGCATCATGAAACGTATCAAAGCGAAAGGCGCGAAGGTCATCGTCTACGAGCCTACCTTGCAGGACGGCATCACCTTCTTCGGCTCCCGCGTGGTTAACGATTTGGCCGCCTTCAAGGCCCAGGCCCACGCCATCATTGCAAATCGTTACGACGCGGCCCTCGACGACGTCGCTGACAAGGTTTATACGCGGGATATTTTCAAGCGGGATTAGCCATGAAACGCTACTGTCAGACCCTCGAGCTCCGGGACGATCCGGAGCTGATCGAAAAGTACTGCGAGGCCCACGCCCACGTATGGCCCGAGATCCAGGCCGGCATCCGCGAAGTCGGCATCCTGGATATGCAAATCTACCGCCTGGGCACCCGCCTGTTCATGATCATGGACACGGTCGACGACTTCGACTTCGTCGCCGACAACGCCCGCCTCGCCACCCTCCCGCGCCAGGCCGAATGGGAGGCGTATGTCGCCCGATTCCAGGGCTGCGACCCCACCGCCCCCAGCACCGCCAAATGGCGGCTAATGGAGAAGATTTTCGAGCTGGAGAAGCCCTGAACCCCGCTGACCTCGGAGACATTTTTAATAACGCTATACGATGACCAAATCCTGTCCCTTCGTCACGGCGCTGCTGCTTTTCGCCGCCTGTACAAACTATCCCGAGCATTCCGTGGTCGTGAACAGCACGGATGCGCTGGTCGAGACCTGCTATGGAACCCTCTGCGGGTACATCGAGGACGGTATCTACACTTTCAAGGGCGTGCGGTACGCGCAGGCGGACCGTTTCATGCCGCCGCGGGACCCGGATCCCTGGGAAGGGGTGGAGACGGCGCTTTATTATGGACACCAATGCCATCAGGGTCCGCGTTTGACGTGGGAGGATGACGGCGAAGCGTTCCTGTACCAGTGGGACGACGGCGTGCAGTCGGACGACTGCCAGTTCCTGAACGTCTGGACCAACGGCATCAACGACGGCAAGAAGCGGCCGGTGATGGTGTGGCTCCACGGCGGCGGGTACGCGATGGGCGCGAGCAGCGAACTGCCGTTCTATGACGGCGCGAACCTGGCGCGCAAGGGCGTGGTGCTCGTGAGCATCAATCATCGGCTCAACATCCTGGGCTTCATGGACCTGTCCGATTTCGGCGAGAAGTACAAGTACTCCGGCGTGACGGGCGTGATGGATATGGTCAAGGCCCTGGAATGGGTCCACAAGAACATCGCGGCTTTCGGCGGCGACCCCGACAACGTGACCATCTTCGGCCAGTCGGGCGGTGGCGGCAAGGTGAACATCCTGATGGGCACGCCTTCCGCCAAGGGGCTCTTCCACCGCGGCATCATGGAATCCGGGTCGATGCTCTCCCTGGGCGATCCCGCCGAGTCCCGCGCGATGGCGCGCAAGGCGGTCGAGAAGCTGGGCCTGACCGAGGCCACCATCGACAAGATCCAGGAAATCCCGTATGACGAGCTCCTGGCGGCGGCGACGGACGCTGTCATTGATGCGTACCCGGAGAACATGTTCTACAAGTCCTACGGCGCCGGGATGTGGTTCCAGCCGGTCCTGGACGGGGAAGTGATCCCGTATCCGCTGACGGATCCGCGCGTGGCGGAAATCTCGAAGGGGCTCCCCACCATCATCGGCTGCAACTTCTCCGAGAACGGGATGCTCAAGAGCGTTTACCAGAACGCGGACCTGCGGTACGCGATGGGGGACACCAAGCAGTACCTCTACGTGTTTGCCAAGCCCTCCCCGCATATGGACGGCACCTTCGCGACCAACCACTGCACCGAGATGCCCTTCGTGTTCAACAACATCTGGCTGGGCCGCTTCATGGTGGGCTGCGACAAGTCCGCCTACAAGCTCGCCGACTTCATGAGCGACGTCTGGGTCTCCTTCGCCAAGAACGGCGTCCCCGACGTGAAGCGCTTCAAATGGGAAGTCTACAACCCCGACACGAAGCCGATGGTCGTCTTCAACGACAAAACCGTCACCGTCCACGCCGGCGACCCCTTCTTCGCCGACATGGCCGCCTACAAAGCCCAAACCTGGAAGTATCGGAAGCCGTGGTGGGAATGATGCGTTCCGACAAGACCGGGGCGTTCCGGATCTGGTCTAATAGTATTGCAAGTCGCGCGTGCTAGCTAAATGGTGGTAGATGTAATTATTTATAGAACTGGGAATATTACATAGGGTTATTTAGATAAGTTGACGAATATGCCTGAACAATCAAATGAGTTTTATGGTTTTTTACCAGTGCCGGTTTGTAATCTGTTGAAGACGGAGCCACTCGTTTTCTTCATTCCTTCATTTCAAAGGGGATATCGATGGGAACGAAAACAGGTTCTGGATCTTCTGGAAGACATTCTTTCATTTAGCTCATCCCCCAATGGTCCGACTAACTACTATTTACAACCTTTAGTAGTTAATCTTGAGGAGAATAGCTGGGTGGTCTTGGATGGTCAGCAAAGGCTCACCACTGTGTTGCTTATTCTTAAGAAAATCCTTTCTCGGCTTCAGGGTGAAGAAAGACAAATATTCGAGAATATGTTATTTGATATAAAATACTATCGCTCCTTTGGCAGTTTTGACAATCCTGATCACAAATCATCTCTTGACGGCTTTTATCTGGCTGAGGCGAAGAATACCATAGACCGGTGGTATAAGGACAAAATTCGTGAGGGATATGTCATTTCTGATTTTGAAAATTGCTTTATCCGCTCGAAGTCTCAGAAGAAAGTGAATTTTATCTGGTATAAGGTGGCTCCGGAATCCAAAAGAGCGAGTATTGACATATTCAATCGCCTCAATAAGGGCAAGATTGGATTGACCAGCTCGGAACTGATCAAAGCACTATTTGTCCTTGATCTCGAGAAGTATGAGGCCGGAAAGGGCAGTGACGAGACGGCTTCCAGCCAATTGGTGATGGAGTGGAACGAGTTTGAAAAAAAGTTTCAGGATGACAAGTTTTGGTATTGCCTAAGCAACGGAGCACGAGATATACAGACGAGAATCGACCTGTTGTTCGATTTTTATACGGAAAAGCCTGTTGATGCGGAAGACGACTATTCATATCGCCTGTTCCAGAATCTATTTGATTCTTGTCATGCCGGAAAGGAAAAGGATTCATTCTGGGCCGGTAATGGTGTGGATTCTATGATAAAGGCTTGGCGGGGTATCAAGTCCTCTTTCAATAGACTTCTGTCATGGTATGAGGACAATTCTTTTTATCATTATGTCGGATTTCTGGTTAGCCAGGGAAGCACGCCACTGTCCATTTACAAGTCTCTCCAAGAGGAAAAGAAAAGAGCCTTAAACAGTTCAGAGTGGACGAAACAAGAAGCTATTGGGCATCTTCGAAAGCTGATTCAAGAAAAGTTCAAGAATAAGAATGTGCCATTCAATCCTACCGATATCGACGACTTGGAGTATGACAACGGAGACTTGGTCAGAAGGCTTTTGTTGCTTTTCAACATAGAGATATGTGTCAAGTCTCATAATCAGCGGTTTGACTTTGATAAGTACAAGAATCAAAAGTGGGACATTGAGCATATTGATTCCCGTAATACGCCAAGCTTGCAAAAACCAGAAGACCAGATTGAGTGGTTGCGCCATATCAAGTTTATCCTTTCTTACGAAAAACCCGTCGACGAAATCGGAAAACAGTTGCTTGAGAAATGCACTATTCGGCTTGAAGAGTTTGACAAGTTGCCCTATGGCAACAGAAGTTTTCTCGAAGGAGAATACGAAAACATGTATAAGGAGGTTGTCAATTATTTCTCGCCGAGTGGCAATATATCCGGAACTACTGGCAGTGACCTGAAGGACAACATCAATAACCTGACATTGCTGAACAGCCGCATCAACCGGAGTTACAAGGATGCTCCTTTCCCTTACAAAAGATATGTTATCATCGAAACTGACCGAGAAGGTCTAGATTTTATTCCGATTGGTACCAGGAACTTGTTCTTGAAGTACTTTACTTCATCTAAGCATGCATCTTCGGCCCTTTTGTATTCCCGATGGAATGCGGATGACAGAAAAGGTTATTTGGAAAGCATTCATAATGTTGTTGATTCTTTTTTCAAATGATAATGGAAACTGAAAAGGTTGAGAACCGGGAGTCGTTCACTCGGACTTTTAGACAAGTAATTAAAGACCATCCCATCCGTATACCCAAAATTCAGCGTGATTATGCACAAGGGCGAAATAATGACACTGTTAAAGATATACGTGATCGATTCGTCTCCACATTAGTGGATCACGTCCTCTCCGGCAAGGCGCTTGAACTGGATTTCATCTATGGAAATACTTGCAAAGACGCTTTTGAACCTCTTGATGGTCAGCAACGTCTCACCACGTTGTTTCTTCTTCACTGGGTACTGGGGGTCACTCTATTTGATGAACAGGCGGATTCGTCGAAATTGACATACGAGACAAGAAATACATCATCTGATTTTTGCTACGAGCTTGTACAACCCCAGCATAAAGCCCAGGATTTCAGGAAGGAGGCCAAGACGAAAAACCGAATAAGGAAGGAAGAGATAGAAGCGCGTAAAGAGGCACTGAAGAAACTGGAAAGCGAATGTGCGAATTATCCGGCAGATGAATATGATAAGAAACGTGATGAGCTGAAAAAGAATCTGAGGGATGCGGAGAATGTGCCGGAGTACACCATCGGCAGTTTGATAAAGGGGCGGGAATGGTTTGATTACCAATGGCAATTTGATCCGACCATTCAGTCCATGCTTGTTATGATTGACGCGCTTGAAAGTGCGCATGAGTGGAAGGATGAGGAGTTGGCAAAATGGCAGAAGAATCTGGATTGCATCACGTTCAGTTTCCGTGATCTTGATGATCTGGGATTGACGAATGATTTGTTTGTCAAGATGAATTCGCGGGGCAAGCCTTTGTCTTCTTTCGACATTGTGAAATCCACATTGGAAGAAGAGATTCAGACTCAAGAAGAGGAAGGCCATTCCACTTCCGCCATAGAAGATAGTTGGAGGTCGATGGTAGATGGCCCGTGGATTAATTGGTTTTGGCATATGTTCGCTTCCGGTAAGATAGGGGAGATTACCGATGATGAAAAAGAGTACAAGGCAAGACTTGGCCTTGCAAAAGAGGCGGAAAACAACCTCCGCTGTTTAATTCTCCGGGTTATTGCGCTTTTTTTTGTCAGGAAGTCCGGACTCCGGGATGAGTTATTCAATGTTGTATATAACGACCATTTGGATGAAATTGACAGGGTGCTTCCAGTTTATCTCTCTTGTTTGAAGACGGAGCGGACCAAGCTCGGGAAAGCGATGAAAGATCATGTTATTGATTTCGAGTGGGTAATGGGTGTTATCAATCGTCTTTATTACTGTGAAGATGACAGGACTTACCGCTGTGTTTTTGGCTTGATCCCCGAGGAATATAGGCTGACGAAAGAGAATGGCATTGCCTCTTTGGAGTTCATTTTCGACCGGGTTTTCACAAACGACGCCAAATTAATCTTTTATGCGGCTGTCAGATATCTTGCCATCCGTCCCATTGAACTGGTTGATGGCGAGGGCAATATGGCGGAAAAAGGAAAGCCGAAGCAGGAATGGACGAAAGATTTTGTTGATTGGTTCCATTTCTGCAGGAATATCATCATCAGCGAGAACAACAACTCTAGAAATGACAGTCCTGTGAGATTCAGTCGAGCCATAATCGGTATTGACTCTTTGTCGGATGAATTGGCTAGGTATGTAAAGACAGAGCAGCTGTTTTCCGTTCCGCGCTTTGTCGCTTCATTGCCGGACATAGTTGGTCTTGATAACAATTCTTTGGCTGAAGAAAGAAACAAGGCGTCCTATTCCGCGGAATGGAGGAGCCTCTTTTGCGATGCGGAAAAGAATGGTTATCTCTGGGGACAAATTCGATGCTTGGTTGATTGGGCGGAAAAGGATCAGGATAAGTTCAAGAACTATTCGTCCAAGTTGCAGTCTTTTTTGACTTTACCTGATAATGAATGGGATTGGCTGCGGGCTGGTCTTCTTGCTGTTGACCGTAATTTTGGTTTCAGAACGGGGGTATTCTGCCAGTCGAATAGGAATAGGGATTTGAGTATGAAGCGATATCTGAGAGACAAGGACAAGACGAGCAACCGTTATGCGCCAGCTATGAAAAAGCTTATCGACGACTGGACTTCGGATTATCCGGGGCTTACTGCCAAGGAGATGCTAGTAGAACGAGTCGGCAAAGAATTGACTTCACCCAAAGACTATGCTTGGTGCATTTTGTCTATGCCAAGTATTCTTTCTTGGGCGGGTTATCAAAGGGTCTTTTCAATCAACGGCCATTATGTTCTTGCTAGCAAAAAGACAGAGTATAGTCGTTGTTATGATATTGCGTTGCTTTATCTTTATCTGTCTGTCAAGGACAAGAAGGGTGAGTTTGAAGAAGTCTGTCATTATGATTCCGCTGATGTATTGCACAAGTATGCGCTCTCTTTTAAATATGGGGGAGATAGTGTGTTGATCACGCAAGAAATGGAGGGGAAGTATTCAATTTTGACCAAACGAGTAAGTACCGAATATGACGATGAACGGAAACTCCTTGAGCACGTGTTTGCGACATATTGTATATGAATTTTTCCCTCTTGTCCGCCCATTACTCTGTTGTATGCCCTCATAGTAACGAAGGGACCCCAACCAAGAGTTTCAAAAATTATTGCTAACTTTACCCTTTGTAAAGAACTTGTAAACTATGATAATCCGTGTTTTCAAGCTGACGGAGGCGTCGGCGAAGTATTTGGGCAATCTTCCCCGGGAGAATGCCGTCCTGGTCGTGAAGTCGGAGCACAAGGTGCGGCAGATGTTCATCGACGTGCTGGAACAGGCGGTCTATGAGCGGGCCGACACGAAGCCGGCGTTCGACGCCATCGGCGCGTATTTCAAGGGGATGCTGCCCGAAGATGCGGCTTTCGGGGCCAGGGTCGATTCGGAGCTCGAGAATCTGCGCCATTATATCGACGAGGGCCTGGTGTACCGTCCGGCCTTCGAGACCATCCGGGACTATGTGCTGGCCAAGTGCGCGCGCCTGTGCGCCGAGACGGTCCACGCGGCCGTGGGTGGCACGTTCGTGGACGGAGCCGAGGTGATGGTGTGCGAGGAGGAGCACGGCGCCTTCCGGGCCGATTGGGTCACGTCGATGGAGCGCTTCCGCGCCCGCACGGCCGCTCCGGGCCTGTACGTCGTCTCCAGCGGCTATGGGCACACTTCCGCGGGCTTCACGATCCGTCTGGGCCGCCGCGGTGAGGATATGATGGCCCTGACCATCGCCTCCGAGTACGGCGTTCCCGCCGAGTTCTTCGTCCTGGACGATCCCATCCTGTCCATCCCGGCCCTCACTTACGAGGAAGCCGCCGTCTTCTGCTCGGTCTCCGACGGCGTCCTGGCCCCGGCGGCGCTGCTGCCGATGATGAAGGCGAACCTGCCGGTCTATGTCATCGACGTGGCCAACCCTTCCCGTTGCACGTCCGTCACCGAGACGAAGCCCGTCACTGAACAGGCGATCACGGGCTACGTGGTGGAGGAGGGCTTTGCGCTGATCAATGTCCGCGGCACCGGCCTGGTCGGCCGAGTGGGCGTCTCTTCGTCCATCTTCGGCGCCCTGGCGCGCGGTGGCGTAAACATCCGCTTCATCTCCCAGCCTTCCTCCGAGTTCTGCATCACGGTGGCCGTTGCGGCCGAGGACCTTCCCGCCGCCCGCGCGGCCCTTTCCGCGCTGTACAGCGACGGCCAGGTCGCGCTGGACGACGCCGTGGACGTCGTGGAGGACGTGTGCCTCTTCTCCGTTTGCGGAAACGGGATGAAGAACGTCCCCGGCACCTCGGGCCGCATCTATTCGGCCCTCGGCGCCTATGGCGTCAGCATCATCTCCGCCGCCCAGGGTGGTGACGAGCTCACGATTTCCTTCGTGATCCGCGCCTCCGACCGCGCCGCGGCCGAGGAGGCTCTCTCGATCCTGTAACTGATTCACACATCCATACGCAAGAGGCACACCGCATCGGTGCGCCTCTTTTTTGTTTAAATTTAATTGACACAATATTGTCAAGTGTATAATTTGAGTTTGAAAATTTTGTCAAGTCGCATAAAAGGCGTAACTTTGTATTTATGGTAGATTACGATATTATCAACAAAATCAAGGCTGCGCTGGGTCGGAAAGGCATTTCCCAGCGGGAATTGGCCGAGCGGATCGGCAAGGACGAGACGGTGGTGAGCCGGTGGCTCGCGGGAAAAGTGGGCATCGGCGGACAAAGCCTCAAGCAGATTGAGGCGGCGCTCGGCATCAACTTGACAAAAGAAAGACAACATCCTATGAGAACTGCACTGATCACGGGCGTGACGGGCCAGGACGGCTCGTACCTCTCGGAGTTCCTGCTCGAGAAGGGCTATGACGTGCACGGAATCATCCGCCGCAGCTCGGTGGACTTCCGCGAGCGCATCGCGCACCTCGAGGGCCAGCCGCATTTCCACCTGCATTATGCCGATATGGGCGACTCGATGAGCCTCGTCCAGGTCATCGGCAAGGTGCGGCCGGACGAGATCTACAACCTCGCGGCGCAGAGTCATGTCCAGGTGAGCTTCGACTCGCCGGAGTATACGGCGAATGTCGATGCCACCGGCGTCCTGCGCATCCTGGAGGCCGTCCGTCAGTGCGGACTCGCGGGGACGTGCCGGATCTACCAGGCATCGACCTCGGAGCTGTACGGCAAGGTGGAGGAAGTGCCTCAGAACGAGAACACGCCCTTCCACCCTTACAGCCCGTATGCGGTCGCGAAATTGTACGGTTTCTGGATTGTCAAGGAATACCGCGAGGCGTACGGCATGTACTGTTGCTCCGGCATCCTGTTCAACCATGAATCCGAGCGCCGCGGCGAGACGTTCGTCACGCGCAAGATCACCCTCGCCGCCGCCCGCATCGCACAGGGCAAGCAGGACAAGCTGTACCTCGGCAACCTTTCCAGCCTCCGCGACTGGGGCTACGCGAAGGATTATGTCGAGTGCATGTGGCTCATCCTCCAGCAGAAGAAGGCGGAAGATTTCGTCATCGCCACCGGCGTCCAGCACAGCGTGCGCGATTTCTGCCGGCTCGCCTTCCACCACGTCGGCATCGAGCTCGAGTTCGTGGGGGAGGGTGCCGATGAGAAGGGCGTCGACAAGGCCACCGGCCGCGTGCTGGTGGAGGTGAGCCCGGACTTCTACCGGCCCACGGACGTGGTGAACCTCTGGGGCGACCCGACCAAGGCACGCGCAAAGCTGGGCTGGAACCCGCAGAAGACCACCTTCGAGCAGCTCGTGAAGCTGATGGTGGACCACGACATGGCGAAGGTCGCCGGCGAAGGCGCCGCGGAGAAGGTGCGGATGAACCTGGCGGAGTATCTGGAGAAGGGTATCGTCAAATAGATTTCTCGGCAAGCTTGAAATGACAAGGAAGGTATTTGTATCGGGGTGCTACGACCTGCTGCACAGCGGCCATGTGGAGTTTTTCCGACAGGCGGC
>JAEEGG010024309.1_pt1 | contig 11766 bp, 15 predicted proteins | sample 9134161 | NCBI WGS metagenome assembly JAEEGG01 (sample SAMN16246543, study PRJNA631951) | gut metagenome | biome: gut microbiome; feature: rumen; material: CR-attached | host: Bos | place: Iran: Karaj | collected 2018-10 | reverse complement strand
AAGCCTCGGTTTTGATTGATCTTGTTCTCATAGTGTATCCTCCCTGTTGTATCTTTTTTGTTGTCTTTGTTTCTTTGTTGAGCTTATCATAACAGACCGACTACAACAAAATAACAACAAAAAAAGCACTTTTTTAAATTTTTTTGCAAAAAATTTTTAAAAGCGGTATAAGAAGGAGTTTTTATGGCTTTTTCAAGAAAAATAAAGTTGTTTACAAAAAGTAAAAGGCATGTTATAATAATGATGAGCCAAAGTAGAGATATTGTACTTCTACGCGCCGCAGTGGCACAAAAGAGATGATGGGTTGGTACGCCATCTGGTTCAGCAACGAATATTAAAGCGCCCTTTTTAGGGTGCTTTTTGCTAAGAGAGGTGACCTATGGCAGAAGTAAGCGTACAGATTATAGATAACTCCGACCTAATTGAACAGGCTACAAACGAGGCGATTGTTAAGGCGTTGGTTGAATGATACTCCCAAAATGGTGCATCGTTCAACTCAGGAACGGAAAGCAGTCCACTATCGGATACAGGCCTGAAGTATGGAAGAAATGGGAGTGATAGCTATGGGAATTAATGATTTTTTACGAAGCGGGAATGACAGGCTTGACAGACATTTACTGTTTACTGCGGAGATTGACAGGATGACGGAGGTTTTGCGGCAGACACTGCTGATTAACGGGAGCCGTCGGGAAAATGATGCGGAACATTCCTGGCATATAGCTGTGATGGCATTGTATTTTTCAGAGTATGCCTCTGAAAAGGTGGATATAGGAAGAGCGGTTCAGATGTGCATCGTTCATGATATCGTGGAAATTGAGGCGGGAGATACTTTTGCTTATGATCCACAGGGAAATAAAAATAAGGCTGAAAGAGAGAAAGAGGCTGCAGATATATTGCTTGCAAAACTACCGGAAGACCAGGGCAATATGATAAGAGAACTTTGGGAAGAATTTGATGCGATGGAAACTGCTGATGCAAAATATGCTGCATGCCTGGACCGAATTCAACCATTTTTACATAATACGCTGACAGAAGGACATACCTGGGGTAACGGTAGGGTTTCCAGAGAGGCTGTTGAAAAAAGAATGAAAATTGTCAGAGAGTTTATGCCGGAAGTATATAAATGGATTAATGCCAATTTGGACAATGCGGTTGCCAAAGGGTGGTTGACGTCTTAAAAGTAAGGTACGGAAATCGACGGTTTTTGAGTTGAATGATACTCCCAAAATGGTGCATCGTTCAACAAAAACTGTACCGGCGCACATAAAAAACGCCACAGGTGCTAACCCTGTGGCTTGTAATTCATTGTTTTTGATCTGAGAACAACTTCGGATATTGATTCAGGCATAGTAATCATCAATATTGTAATAGCTCCGGAAGTATATATGCGTACAGTTCCTAATAGGAAGGTTTCCGAAAAGCACTTCAGAAGGATTAATGAAGTGGCTCCAAAAACCGGAACTGTAAGGTTACTTAGATTAACCGAAAAACCATTTAAAAATATTTATATGGTCACAGGAAAAAGGGAAGACTATCAAGAAAAAATTGTTATTGACAATTCCTCAAATATATGTTATAAGAAAAATGCAATGGCGCCAAATTTTCGGCGCCTTAATTTTTTTGAATTTGAAAGAACGTGTTAAAAGACAGATTCTAAAATAATAGCATTAAAAAAATATATGAGGTGACAGACTATGACAAAACCGATCGTTGGAGTATTGCCATTATGGGATGATGAAAAAGAAAGTCTTTGGATGCTTCCGGGATATTTTGATGGAGTTATAACAAATGGAGGTATCCCGATAATGCTACCGATGACAGATGACAAGTATATTATAGAAAAGATAGTAGAAAAATGTGATGGCTTTTTGTTTACAGGTGGGCACGATGTTTCACCTTATATATATGGGGAAGAACCTTTAGAGGGTTTAGTAAGTTCAAATAGAAAACGAGATGAAATGGAACTTATTTTATTAGGAAAGGCAATAGAGTCAGATAAACCTGTACTTGGTATCTGCAGGGGTATACAGTTTATAAATGCAGCACTTGGCGGTACACTTTATCAGGATATACCAAAACAATATCCATCAGGAGTAGAACATCATCAAAAACCGCCTTATAATAGATATATTCACACTGTAACAGTTAACGTGGACTCACCATTACATAAATGTTTGAATACGGATATAATACATGTTAACAGTTATCACCATCAGGCTGTAAAACGGATAGCTGCGGATTTAAAAGTGATGGCAACATCGGAGGACGGATTAACAGAGGCTGTTTATATGCCGGGACAGAAATTCCTGTGGGGTATACAATGGCATCCGGAGTTTATGTATAGTACAGACGATAATAGCAAAAAGATATTTAAGGCATTCATAGATGCAATGATAAATTGATAAATTATAATAAGGCTTTTCGATAAAGCATCAAAACTGTACCGGCACACATAAAAAACGCCACAGGTGCTTACCCTGTGGCTTGTAATTCATTGCTTTTGATCTGAGAACAACTTCGGATATTGATTCAGGCATAGTAATCATCGATATTGTAAGCAATTTGCAGACCCAGTGACCGTGCCCACTCGTCAGCGAAGCTGCCTTTTTTAACTACTACGTTGATCTCATTTTTTTGTCTGTTATAACGGCTGAAAATGCCGTCGTTAATTTCTGTAACACTCTCGGGAATAACTATCTTGTCCAGATACTTACATTCACCAAACATTTCATAACCGATTATCTTGGTATTTCTTCCGAACACAACCGTGGTAAGACTTGTGTTATTCCAGAAGCATCCGCTCATCTCATACACACCGTCCGGGAGAGGTATAGATTCCAGCTTATAGCAGCAACCAAATGCGGACGAGCCGATAAATCTGGCACTATCCGGTATTTCTACGTATACCAGGTTTTCGCAGCCCCAGAATAATCTATTCGTGATCCACTTTGTTCTGCTTTTGATATATACCTTTTGGAGGCTTGTACAATTTGAAAAAAGCCCTGCTCCTATTGATTTTGCTTTCTTGGGTATGGTCATTTCCGTAAGAGACGTACAATATGAGAATACTCCGTCTCCCAATGATCTTAGATCCGCAGGCAGTACAATGTCCTTCAAAGAGGAACAATTTTCAAAAACATAGTTCTCTATTTTTCTAAGCGTCTTGGGAAGGGAAACGCTAACCAAGTTTTCACACTTTTGAAATGCCGCAAACGATATATATTCTACGCCTTTCGGGATTGTTACCGATACAATGTCTTTATTTTCGCTGAAAGCATATCTTCCTATCGCGATGACATTTTTCCCATCTATCTTTGAAGGAACTTTTACTGTAGCGTCCTTTCCGTTATACTTTGTGATCGTAAGCCTTTTACCTTCATACTCATATTCCCAGTCTCCCTTAGAACCTTTTGTTGCTGCTTCAGCATTGTTTATGCCCAAGGGAAGCAGTAAAGCAATTATAATGGCAGAAAATATAATCCCTGCTAAAACAGATATCTTTTTATTCATCATATCTTTATCCCTCCCCTTTATCATAATTTTTCTCTGACAGTAAGCCCCTGTGACTTTGCCCACTGTTCAGCATAGCTGCCCTTAGGTGTTACGATCACAAGATATTTTTTAGCATTACTATTAAGTCCTGAAAGAAAACGTTCCGATATTTCCGTTACGCTTGCAGGGATTTTAATAGCCTCAAGGTAATAACACTCTCCGTAAAAGACCTCAGAACCTATCTCCTTGCATTTTTTTCCAAAATCAACTACTTCCAGATAGTTACAGCTGAAGAATGCATGATAGCCAATCGTTGTCGTATTAGCCGGAACGGTAAAGTTCTCAAGTGATTCACAGCATCCGAATGCACTGCTGCCGATAACCTCTATAGTACTCGGAAGGCTGATGTCCGTAAGATATGTGCAGCCCCAGAATGTATCGCCCGGGAGTTCTTTAAGCTTAGCCTTTATAACTGCTTTCTCGAGGTTCTCACAGTTTCTGCACAGTCCTGTTCCAAGCGAAGTAACATTTGCAGGAACAGTCAGGCTCTTTAATGACTTGCAATAAACAAAAATACTTCCGCCGATCTCTTTGAGTGATGAAGGAAGCTTGATCGAAGAAAGTGAATAACAGTTTTCAAAAGCAAAATCATCAATCTTTGTCAGCTTACTTTTCTTTGCAAAAGTCACTTTCGTAAGATTTTCACAATTTCCAAATGCATGCCAGCCTATTTCCATAATAGTCTTAGGTATTTTTACGGTTACAATGTTAGTATTTTTTGCAAACGCTTCACTTCCTATCTTTGTTACCGTCTTTCCATCGAGTTTGGAAGGAATAGTGACCTTTGATTTACTACCCTTGTAAAGGGTAATGGTTACGGTTTTATCATTGACCTCATACTCCCATTCTTTATTGTTTTTCTTTTCTGCGGCCATTGCGGCTGTCTTTGGCAAAAATGCTGCGGCCAGTACTGCCAATGTCAACACACAAGCCAGTGCAAACAAAACTTTTTTCTTCATCGAAACCCTCCTTTCGCATATCTGGTAACCCGGTAAATTTGCTGTAAAACAATTAGCAAAGATATTATATCACAGAATCTAAGAACTGTATATACAAAACTAAAAAAACAGGGTTGTTTCACAAAGGTTGATATTTTTGATTGGACCAGGGGGACGGGGTTAGTGGTCCGTTTTACTTATAATATTCTAATGTTTTTTTGGACCACTGACCCCGTCCCTCTGGTCCGTCATTTCATCCGGAATGTACGGATCTGATCCGTCAGATCCTTTGGAGCTTTTGCAAGCTTAAGCTTAGCCTCGAAATCTGAGGCAAAGCTTGTAAGCAATGCGTTCAGGCTTTCCTCTGACGTAAAGGACCGAAATGCCTTTACGGCGTTACACAGCGTGACTGCTTCTTCGGTCTTTTCCCAAAGCGTTTTCACCGGATTGCAGAACCAGATCTGTTTGGAAAGCTTGTTCAGTACAAATTTGCTCAATTCAAAAATGTTTTTGTTTAGCAGATCGGCAAATTCAGGTGTGTCCTTAGCGAAAAGCTGCTCGCTCTTTTGACCGGCTGTCTGGTACCAGTCCGGAAGTTCCTTTTGATAAAGTGTCAATGCTTCTGATGTCTGCCCGGCGGCGTGCAGAAGTTTCCCTTTCATCACGACAGCATCAGCACGGATAAAGGCGTCCTTGCAACCGTCGAGGATGCGGTCGCAGATTTTACTTATTTCTTCAGCATGTTCCAATACTTCATTCTTGTCGTTGTCGGCATATCCGCCGATCGAATCCCACATGTATAATTCCATAACGCGGTAATCATTAGGATACTTGCGGTATGCGTTGGCAGAAAGTGACTTGCATTTTCTTTGATGGTGCGCTTCCGCCTCGGCCTTGTGATCCCGCAGGAACTCCTGTATTTCCAACTCCACGGCGCAGGCGTCATAACTCATGATCTCGTCTATGGAAACTTGGAAATAAAAGGCGAGCTTAGGCAAGATGGAAATATCGGGCGTGGTTTCTCCTCGTTCCCACTTGCTGACGGCAACGGCCGACACGTGCATGGATTCAGCCAGTTGTTCCTGCGTAACGCTCTTTTGAATGCGTAATCTTTTTATGTTTTCTCCAATCAATAGTTTCATAGATTTTTCCCCTTTCATTTTATTCGACATCGTAATTACATTATAGCAAATTAAAAAGCGTAGGCAAGATAATGATGGGCAGGAGGTACTTAACTGTTGGTTAATATTTTAATTGAAAATGGGAAGATATTCAAGTAGATTCCGTACAGTTTAACAAGGCTTATGCTTTTATTAAGAATAAAATGGACAACTAACCCCGTCCCCCGGTTCCAAAAATCTTTACAAGAATAATATTGCGCATGATCAAAAAAACTGTTATAGTCTTAATAGGTATAAACATAACGGAGAGAAAAACGATGATAAAAGCAGTTGTTTTTGACATGTTTGAGACCCTGGTTACTTTATTTGAAGGGCGGACATATTTTAGTGAGGATATAGCAGCGGATGTCGGAGCCGATACTGTAGCATTCAGGAAAGAATGGCATTATGTAGAGAAAGACAGGAGCACAGGGAAGTATACCATTGAAGAAGGCCTTAAGATAGTACTTGAAAGACTTGGCATTTATTCGGAAGAAAAAGTTAAAAATGCTGCATACAAAAGACGTGAGGCTCTAACAGATACATTTTCGGCAATCCCGGATGAGTCGATACAGCTGCTGAAGAAACTTAAAGCTAACGGGATAAAGATAGGTCTTATTACAAATACTTTTTCGGATGAACGGGATTTCATAAGAGAAAGTCCGTTGTTTCCTTATTTTGATGTGGCATTGATATCTTATGAGCAGGGGATATGTAAACCGGAGCAGGAAATGTTTCGCAGGATGACGGAGCGGCTTGGGGTTACAGCAGAAGAGTGTTTATATGTAGGTGACGGAGGTTCAAAAGAGCTATATGCCGCAAGGGAAGCAGGTATGCATCCTATACAGTGCACATGGTTCCACGATAAAGCCTTTGAGCCGCATATACCTTGTCAGATCCTTGAGGAGTTTGATCGGGCAGATCATCAGTTTGATGTGCTTGATTATTTATCCGGAGAAAATAAGGAAAGCAGATTATCGGAGGATCATAAATTATCGATCATAGAGTAAAGGAGCAGCTTGCACTTGAGTTTAATTGCAGCCCGGGGGATTTTGATCGTGATGAAAATGTCATCACTAAAAGCTGTCTGCATGAAAACAGAAGAAAGGGCGAAATACCATATTATGGAACAAGTCTTTCCAATATTTTTTCATGGAAGATAGCATTGGGAAGCGGTTTTGCACCGGCTTGGATCGAGACGGAATCCAGACCATGCAATGATAATTTATTTGCAAAATAATGGACCACTAACCCCGTCCCCATGGTCCAATTTATAACATTATAAGGAGGATGTATGAAGAAAAGAGTGGGAGTGGTAGTTGAAATTCTGTTATATGCCATAATGCTATTACAGATGTGTTATGTGTTCTTAGGAAATATTCCACATGAGATACTTGGAGTTTCTTTCTTTATTCTTTTGGTTCTGCATATCATTTTTAAAAGAAAATGGGTTAAGGGATTTTTAAAGAGTAGTGGAAAAAGATCACGTGCAGCTACTTTTAATGGGGTGATCATACTTTGTATATTCATGGTGTCAGTAGTGATGGCTTTGAGCAGTATGGGGGTTTCAAGGACTGTTTTCCCATGGTTTAATTTCCTGCAAAGTCCGGCACTGCACAAGTATCTGGCAACAGCACTTTTAGCTTTGTCGGTGATACATGGAGGAATGCATTTTTATATCAGATCAAAGAAAAAGAAGAAAACGGTATTTATTATCGTTTTGCTGACCGGTCTTGCGATAGTACTCGGACTTGTTGCGGTTCCGTATATTAACAGGCATTTCAGGACTGTAGAGATTGACTATGGGAGCAAGGTATCCGGGGAGAAAATACAGACAGAAAACACTCCTTTGGTTATTTACTTTACGAGAGTCGGTAATACGGATTTCGAAGCAGATGTTGATGTGGTTTCGGGGGCGTCACTCTTAAAGGCCGATGGAATAATGATGGGAAATACTGAGCTTATGGCGCATATGATAAGAGATATTTTAGGCTCGAAAATAATCCCGATAACTCTGACCGGAGAGAAATATCCGTCATCTTATTCTGATACTGTTGTAGTTGCTGGAAGGGAATTGAAAAATGATGCCCGTCCGGAAATCGAAGATATAGATATTTCGGACAGTGATTCTATTATCCTGATATATCCACTTTGGTGGGGAACGATACCGATGCCTGTGGCCACATTTCTGGAGGATAATGATTTTGACGGGAAGAAGCTGTATCTTTTGACAACACAGGGCAGTGCAGGATTTGGATCGAGCATTTCGGACGTAACAGGAATGACAAAAGGAGCGGAGATCATAAAGGGGTTAAGCATTTACTGCGATGATATTCCGGATGTAAGAGATGAGCTTGAAGACTGGATCAGTAAGGAGTTTGGCTCAGATAAAGGGAATAATTGAGATAATGAAAATGAACATTCAGATATTCGGCACAAAGAAGTGTAATGATACGAAAAAAGCAGAACGCTTTTTTAAGGAGCGTGGAATAAAGTATCAATTCATAGATATGAAAGAAAAGGAGACTGGCTGAAGGAGAACGGGCAAATAAGGACCAGGCTGATTTCTTTAAAAAATTAAAAAGCTGACAGAAGAGAAAGTGTTTGTGAACCTGAAGCAGAATTTATAGAAATGAAGGTAGGATATTCTTCATCTAAAGTGATGTTTAATGAACTGGGTGAGATTGACGTTTGGGATACGAAAATGAAAATAGACATAAAAAAGATATCCGAGGGGGAAGAGAGCATCACTGTGAGATACAGGGAACTTACCCCGAAATTAAATAAGATAATAGGACTTTTGCGGAATGACGGAAAGATCTGGGGAAAACTTGATGAAGAAAGTGTGAGCCTGGATCCGTATGATATTCTGTATATAGAGTCTGTAGATGACAAGGTATTTGCCTATACTCCGGACAAGGTGATAAAACTGGACGGGACGCTTAATTCCTTTGTCAGTGATATCGCAGATGAAAGCTTTTTCAGATGCAGCAAGGCCATGATCATTAACGTAAATAAAGTGGTGTCATTAAAGAGCCTTTCGTCCAACAGGATCGATGCGACAATGGAAGGCGGAGAGCACATACTTATATCAAGAAGATATGCGTCGGAGTTTAGAAGATTATTGCGAGGGGAGAGATAGATATGGACGGGAAAAAGAAGATATCCCTCTGGGAAGCATATCTGACCAGGGAAATAGGTATAGAGTTTAAGGCATGCCTGTACTTTTTTGCAATACTGTTTTTTTACTGTGTATACAGGCTGATCAACGGAAGCAGTGAAGCCGGGATACTTGAGATGGCAGAGATGATAGTCACCTGCTATATCATAGGTTACATCCAGGTGTATGTATTCGGAAATTTTGATGAGGCAGAAAATCTGAAACTCAAGGAATGGCTGGGAATGGTGGTATGCACAGGACTATATTCATTAGTATCATTTATCGGGAAATGGTTTGACGGAGAAATTCCGGCAACCCTGATATTCGCTGGCTATCTGATGATCACGTATATCTGTGTATTTTTCATATACAGGTCAAAAAGAAGAATAGATGATAAAAAGCTTAATGAAGATCTGAAGCTTTTTCAGACGGAACATAAGAAAAGTGAATCATAAGGGTAAATAAGTGCATCTTACGGGAACAGGTATTGTTCCCGTTTTCTTTTTATGTTATGTTGGTATCGGAAACGATGGAAAGCATACTGCCACACTGGTTTTTTATCATAGTTTGTTTCACTGACTTCGATGAGGGATGAAGGATTTTTATCCGAGATAAATTACCTTGTACCTGTAGTTCACATGGACCACTAACCCCGTCCCTGTAGTCCACGATAAAACAATAAGGAAAGGAATTAGAAATGGATAACGTTATAGAGATCAGTAATCTTACGAAAAGTTACGGGAAAAACAGAGGAGTCATTGACGTCTCCATGAATGTTAAAAGGGGAGATATATTCGGCTTTATCGGGCCCAATGGTGCCGGAAAATCGACGACCATCCGCTCGATGCTCGGATTTTTGAAATACGACAGCGGAAGCATAAAAATACTGGGTATGGATAGCGTAAAAGACCACGTAAGTATTCTTAAAGAAGTCGGATATATGCCTTCTGAAGCATGGTTTTACGGATCCATGAGAGTTTCTGAGGTAATCAGATACGCAGCAGATATAAGAAAAAAAGACTGCCGAGCGGAAGCTGAAAAACTGTGTGAAAGACTAAAGGTGGATGTTAACAAAAGGATAAAGGAGCTTTCATACGGTAACAGGAAAAAAGTAAGCATAGTTTGTGCTATGCAGCACAGGCCGAAGCTTTTTATCTTTGATGAACCTACGGGTGGCTTGGATCCGCTGATACAGAAGCATTTCTTTGACCTGATAACCGAATATGTGGAAGAAGGGGCGACATGTATCCTGTCAACCCATGTTCTTTCGGAAGTCAATAAATACTGCCGCAGTGCAGCGATAATGCGTGAGGGCAGACTTACAATGCTGGAGTCACCGAAAATAGATGACGATGAATTCCTGAAATTTTATGAGGGAGGAACCATCATGACGAAGTCATGATGTTCAATGTTCCGACCGACCTGCCGCCGAACGTCATGAGGTGTCATATGTCATAAGGTGTCAGCGAAGCTGACGAAACCTTGTGACTCAAGAAGCTGACGGAGTCCTGATGACACAATACGAATGTGAGGGGGCAATACATATAATATGAGTAATTGTGGTGGATGACAATAGGATAAGGTGGTCTATATGATGATAATATTGAAAAAAGAATTAGGATTAAATGTCAAAACTTTTCTTGTCTGGAGCATGGTGGTCGGTGGCCTGGGAATGGCATGTATACTTTTGTATTCAAGCATGCAGGACACCATGAAGGATATGGCGGATGCATTTTCACATATGGGAGCGTTTTCGGACGCGTTTGGGATGAGCACACTCAGTGTGGCGACTATAGAAGGCTTTTTTGCAACGGAAGTGGGTGTCTTGCACAGTCTTGGCGGCGGGATGTTTGCAGCTATTTTGAGTATCGCGATCCTGTCAAAAGAAGAAGAGGGACATACCGGGGAATTCCTGTATTCTCTTCCGGTCTCCAGAAATACGGTTGTGACAGCCAAGAGTTTATGCGTAGTGATCATGCTTGTAATGTTTACGGTATTATGCGGATGTTTATATGCATTGGGATTTACTTTCCTGGGGGAGACGATCCCGGTCCGGGAATTTCTTATATTTATGGCAGGACAATTATTGCTTGACCTGGAGATAGCCGGAATATGTCTTGCCATATCAGCCATCTCGGGTAAAAACAGGATCGGGCTCGGACTTGGCATAACACTTTTACTATATATGTATGATATTATAGGAAGGGTTGTCCCTTCACTTAAAGAATATCTGTTTATCGGACCATACTCTTATGCCAATGCATCGGTCATATTTTCGGGTGGGGATATCTCAGTCGGAGCCTATGTGATGGCAGCATTTATCCTGGTTATTGCAGTAGCATTTACATTTACATATTATGACAAAAGAGACCTTGCAAGCTAATGGACCACTAACCCTGTCCTACGTCCAATGCTCCCCGGGAGCGTTGGGTTGAATGATACTCCCAAAATGGTGCATCGTTCAACATATATAACAGTGTTGGATTGATGGCGGCCAATGCGGTGTTTCAGATAAGTGGCATGGATCATGTAGAAAGAAGCAGCAACGATAGTGATATATTACTGTCTTCAAGCAGTAAATTGCACATTTCATCGATTTTATCCGCAATTTTCTGCCAAGCTTCCTCTATGACGGTTCCCGATGGTGTCCTGACCATATAAATGATCTCGCCGTAGTCATTATATACCTCATAACTCATCTGATGATATGCCCAGCGGACCGCCATATTTTTCCGGGGATCATCACTGCCGCTTATCCGGGTGATCTCATCCGGTACGGTTGCCTCATCCCATCATTCTCAAACCTGAACTGTTGAAGTAAAACTAACACTAAGCCGTCTCCTGATAAATACACCATGATCCGAAGTGGAAGTTTCCCTTGCAAACATACAAACGAAGCGACGACTTCTTATTTGCATGCAATAAAGCATGATCTCAGGAACAGAGTACCACAGCG
>JAEEGG010024307.1_pt1 | contig 11768 bp, 9 predicted proteins | sample 9134161 | NCBI WGS metagenome assembly JAEEGG01 (sample SAMN16246543, study PRJNA631951) | gut metagenome | biome: gut microbiome; feature: rumen; material: CR-attached | host: Bos | place: Iran: Karaj | collected 2018-10 | reverse complement strand
ATTGCTGCTGCAGAGAAGGCAGGACTGAAGCTTTACCTCGGTTCTTACCCTATCACTCCTGCTACCGATGTTCTTCATGAACTCTCTAAGCATAAGTCACTTGGTGTTACTACTGTGCAGTGTGAGGATGAGATAGCTGGATGTGCCTCTTCTGTAGGTGCTGCCTTTGGTGGTGCTCTCGCAGTTACTTCTACCTCTGGTCCTGGTATCTGTCTGAAGTCTGAGGCAATGAACCTCGCTGTCATCATGGAGCTTCCTCTCGTGGTACTCGACGTGCAGCGTGGCGGTCCAGCAACAGGTCTGCCTACCAAGTCTGAGCAGACTGACCTCCTGCAGTGTCTATACGGCCGTAATGGTGAATCACCACTGCCTGTCATTGCAGCTACCAGTCCTACAGACTGCTTCTATGCAGCCTTCGATGCTGCAAAGATGGCACTCGAGCACATGACTCCTGTAGTATTGCTCACCGATGCATATATCGCTAACGGTTCAGGCGCATTCAAACTTCCTGACCTTGTCAAGATGGATGCTATCAATCCTCCTTACGTGCCAGAAGAGCTGAAGGGCACTTGGACTCCTTACATGCGTGCAGAGAACGGCACACGTTACTGGGCTGTTCCTGGTCGTGAAGGTTTCCAGCATATTCTCGGCGGTCTGGAGAAGGACGACAAGACTGGTGCTATATCCACAGCACCAGAGAATCACGACCTGATGACTCGTAAGCGTGCTCAGAAGATTGCTAACATAGAGGTACCAGACCTTGAGGTTATCGGCGATAAGGATGATGCTGAACTGCTCATCGTCGGCTTCGGTTCTACCTATGGTCACCTCCATTCAGCAATGGACGAGCTTCGTGCTCAGGGCAAGAAGGTAGCATTGGCACAGTTCCGCTATATCAATCCACTGCCAAAGAACACTGCTGAGGTACTCACCAAGTATCCTAAGGTGGTAGTGGCAGAGCAGAACATGGGTCAGCTCGCAGGCTATCTGCGTATGAAGGTTGACAATTTCGTGCCAGCACAGTTCAATCAGGTAAAAGGCCAGCCATTCGTAGTAAACGAACTGGTAGAGGCTTTCAGTGCATTAATCAAGTAAAAGGGAGATAAAAGATATGGAATTTACAGCACAAGACTTCAAGAAAGGACAGCCACGCTGGTGTCCTGGTTGCGGTGACCACTTCTTCTTGGCTTCACTGCACAAAGCAATGGCAGAGATAGGTAAGGAACCTTGGAACAATGCCGTTATCTCAGGTATAGGATGTTCTTCACGTCTGCCTCACTACATGGCAACATACGGCATGAACACCATCCACGGACGTGCCGCTGCTATCGCTACAGGTTGCAAGGTGGTAAACCCTGACCTTACAGTATGGCAGATTTCTGGTGACGGTGACGGTCTCGCTATCGGTGGCAACCACTTCATTCACGCTAACCGCCGTAACATCAACCTCAATATGATTCTTCTCAACAACCGTATCTACGGACTTACGAAGGGTCAGTATTCACCAACCTCTCCACGCGGTTTCGTCTCTAAGTCATCACCTTACGGCACAGTGGAAGACCCGTTCCGTCCAGCAGAACTCTGCTTCGGTGCTCGTGGTCACTTCTTCGCTCGTACCGTTGCTACTGACGGCGCTCACACTGTTGAGGTACTTAAGGCAGCTAACGCTCACAAGGGCGCTTCTGTTGTTGAGGTACTGCAGAACTGCGTAATCTTCAACGATGGTACTCACGCTTCTGTTTATAATAAGGCAGGCAGAGCTGAGAATGCTATCTACGTAGAGCATGGCAAACCCCTCATCTTCGGTAAGGATCGTGAGTTCGGTCTCGTACAGGAAGGTTTCGGTTTGAAGGTCGTTAAGATTGGTGAGAACGGCATTACAGAGAAGGATATCCTTGTTCATGACGCTCACTGTGAAGACAACACCCTCCAACTCAAACTTGCCCTCATGGGTAACGGAGACGGTTTCCCAGTAGCACTTGGTGTTATCCGTGATGTTGATGCACCAACCTACGACGATGCTGTCAACCAGCAGATAGAAGAGGTAAAGGCAGCCAAGAAGTATCACAACTTCGCAGAGCTCCTTGAGACCAACGACATCTGGGAGGTGAAGTAATCAGTATTCTACCTTGTCTTCCTTCTCCTGCCAGTCGCGGAAAGCCTGTTGTGCCTCTGTGCGCATCATAGGACGCATAGGAACAGAGCGCTGAGACGCAGGAATGGAAAGTTCACGATAAATGAAATTGTCGCCGAAGCCAATCGCTTCGGCGTCTTTTTTTGTGTTGCCATAGTATATGTCCTTAATTCCAGCCCAATAGATAGCACTGAGGCACATAGGACATGGCTCGCATGATGTGTATATGGTACAGCCGTTGAGTTTGAAGTCATTTACCTTCTGGCATGCAGCACGTATTGCACTCACCTCCGCATGGGCTGTAGGGTCATTATTTGCTGTCACCCTATTTACTCCTTCTGCGATGATTTCGCCGTTTTTTACTATTACTGCACCAAACGGTCCTCCACCATTCTTAACGTTTTCTATGCTCAGGTCAATAGCCCTTTGCATGAATTTCTTGTACTTCTCCATAATTCTTATCTCTAACCTATAACCTAACTCTTACTTCTCAAAATGCTGATAGTCTTTCAGACTTTTCCATGCACCTCCCCATTTGAAACCATGCTCTGTAAACAGTCGGTAGGGTAGTGATGTCCTTGTTATTTCAGGTTGTCGCTTTGCTCCTTTTGGTTTTATTACCTTTCCTTTTATATATGGATTGTCGAATGGGTTAAGGTCCACTGCCAATCCCATTCCGTGTTTTGACACCTTTGTGGTGGAACCAGTAATCATTCTGAAGTTAAAGCATGTGGTGTTGTTGGCTTCCATGCTCTTCTCGTCGTCGGCATCATAGTCATCTATGAGCACCATGCGCTCTATGGGGTATTGTGCCTTGTATAGTTTGCGGAATATGTCGATTAAATCGGCAGAAATGCTTTTGTTGCATACCATCTCGCCCACCTGAGTCTTTCCGTTCTTGTTAATATGTAGCACATGAAGGTATCGCAAGTCACTGCGTTTTATGGTACAGTTCTTGGGGAACGACTTGCCTTGCATTCGCTTAAAAACTTCATCAGGTATCTGCTGGGCATAGAAATACTTCTCCTCGTCAGCAGGCTTTACATTGATTATGTCGCCTGCCTTCTGCGCCATAACATCGGTGTGAAGAGGAGAGATTCCTGGTATTAGTGCCAGCATACACATTATTATATATATACGTGCGCGTGTCATAGGTTGTTTTTCTTTCATTCTATTGCAAAGTTAGGAATAATATTAAATAGCTTCGCTATCCATATGGTTAAAAATTGTTTAGAGTGTTAATCTTTTTTAATTGGTATATTTTGTAATGTACTTTTCTCCTTATATATTAGGTCATTTTAGGAAAAAGTAGTACCTTTGCACCCGATTTCGCTCAAAAGGCGAAGTGTGCCGTGTGGTCAACATGGTACGTAAAGCGTTGAAATTAAATACAATAAATAAAATAATAACAATTTAAAAACAAAACAAAATGCCTACAATTCAACAATTGGTAAGAAAAGGCAGAAAGGTACTTGTAGACAAGTCAAAGTCACCAGCTCTGGAATCATGTCCTCAGCGTCGTGGTGTATGTGTGCGTGTGTATACAACTACCCCTAAGAAGCCTAATTCGGCTATGCGTAAAGTAGCCCGTGTTCGTCTGACGAACTCAAAAGAAGTTAACTCGTACATCCCAGGAGAAGGCCACAACCTTCAGGAGCACTCTATCGTGCTTGTTCGTGGTGGTCGTGTAAAGGACCTTCCAGGTGTACGTTATCACATCGTTCGCGGTACTCTTGATACCGCTGGCGTAGCAAGCCGCACTCAGCGCCGTTCTAAGTATGGTGCTAAGCGTCCAAAGGCTGCTAAGAAATAGACCCTCCCCGTCCCTCCCTTAAAGGGCGGGAGGTTCTCTTAAAATTTAGAGGGTCGGGTTGAGTAAATGCTCCAGAGGGGGCGTTGAAGACCAAGTATTTTAACAACAACCACTTTTCATTAAAAACAAAACAAATGAGAAAAGCAAAACCAAAGAAGCGTGTGATCCTTCCAGATCCCGTTTACAATGACCAGAAAGTGTCAAAGTTCGTAAACCATCTTATGTATGATGGTAAGAAGAACACATCTTACGAAATCTTCTATGCTGCAATTAACACTGTAGGTGAGAAGATGAAGAATGAGGAGAAGCCAGCTCTCGAGATATGGAAGCAGGCACTTGACAATGTTACCCCACACGTTGAGGTAAAGAGCCGTCGTATCGGTGGTGCTACATTCCAGGTACCAACAGAGATTCGTCCAGACCGTAAGGAGTCAGTTGCAATGAAGAACCTCATCTCTTTCGCTCGTAAGCGTGGTGGTAAGGGTATGGCTGAGAAGCTCGCTGCTGAAATCATGGATGCATACAACAACCAGGGTGGTGCCTTCAAGCGTAAGGAGGATATGCACCGCATGGCTGAGGCTAACCGTGCATTCGCACACTTCCGTTTCTAATCTAATTCATAATTCACAATTTACAATTCACAATTAGATTATGGCTAAGCACGATTTACATTTGACCCGTAACATCGGTATCATGGCTCACATCGATGCCGGTAAGACAACCACATCAGAGCGTATCCTCTTCTATACAGGTAAGACCCACAAGATAGGTGAGGTACACGAAGGTGGTGCCACTATGGACTGGATGGAACAGGAGCAGGAGCGTGGTATCACCATCACTTCTGCAGCTACCACATGTTTCTGGAACTACAACAACCAGCAGTATAAGATTAACCTTATCGACACTCCGGGACACGTTGACTTTACCGCTGAGGTAGAGCGTTCACTGCGTGTGCTCGACGGTGCAGTAGCAACATACTGTGCTGTGGGTGGTGTAGAGCCACAGTCTGAGACCGTTTGGCGTCAGGCTGATAAGTATAACGTTCCTCGTATCGGCTACGTTAACAAGATGGACCGTTCAGGTGCTAACTTCTTCGACGTGGTACAGCAGATGAAGGACGTTCTGGGTGCTAACCCAATTCCTCTCTGTGTGCCAATAGGTGCTGAGGAGACTTTCAAGGGTCTCGTTGACCTCATCAAGATGAAGGCTATCATCTGGCACGATGAGACAATGGGTGCTGAGTATGACGTAGAGGAGATTCCTGCTGACCTTGTTGACGAGTGCAACGAGTGGCGCGACAAGCTCCTTGAGTCTGCAGCAAACTACGACGATGCTCTCATGGAGAAGTATTTCGAGGACCCATCAACCATCACTGAGCAGGAGATTATCGCTGCTATCCGTAAGGGAACCATATCACTCCAGTGTGTGCCTATGCTCTGCGGTTCTTCATTCAAGAACAAGGGCGTACAGACCATGCTCGACTATGTATGTGCTCTGCTCCCTTCACCAATGGATACAGAGAATATCGTAGGTACTAACCCTAACACTGACGAGGAGGAAGACCGTAAGCCATCTGAGAGCGAGCCTACATCAGCTCTCGCATTCAAGATTGCTACCGACCCATACGTTGGTCGTCTCGTATTCTTCCGTGTTTACTCTGGTAAGATTGAGGCTGGTTCATACGTTTACAACCCACGTTCAGGTAAGAAGGAGCGCGTAAGCCGTCTGTTCCAGATGCACTCTAACAAGCAGAACCCTGTAGAGGTTATCTCTGCTGGTGATATAGGCTCAGGTGTAGGTTTCAAGGATATCCGTACTGGTGATACCCTCTGTGACGAGGCTCACCCAATCGTACTCGAGTCTATGACCTTCCCTGATACCGTTATCTCTATCGCTGTTGAACCAAAGTCTCAGGCTGATATCGCTAAGCTCGACAATGGTCTTGCTAAGCTTGCTGAGGAGGACCCAACATTCACCGTTCGTACCGACGAGCAGTCTGGTCAGACCGTTATCTCAGGTATGGGTGAGCTCCACCTCGACATCATCATCGACCGTCTGAAGCGTGAGTTCAAGGTAGAGTGTAACCAGGGTAAGCCACAGGTTAACTACAAGGAGGCTATTACCAAGGAGGTTAACCTCCGCGAGGTATATAAGAAGCAGTCTGGTGGTCGTGGTAAGTTCGCTGACATCATCGTTAACATCGGTCCTAAGGATGAAGACTATAAGGAGGGCGACCTTCAGTTCATCAATGAGGTTAAGGGTGGTAACGTGCCTAAGGAGTTCATTCCTGCAGTTCAGAAGGGCTTCCAGGATTGTCTCTCAGCAGGTGTGCTCGGTGGCTATCCTGTAACAGGTCTCAAGGTTACCCTCGTCGATGGTAGCTTCCACCCAGTTGACTCTGACCAGCTTTCATTCGAACTTGCTGCTCGCAATGCATTCAAGAATGCTTGTCCTAAGGCAGGTCCAGTGCTCATGGAGCCTATCATGAAGGTAGAGGTTGTAACTCCTGAGGAGTCTATGGGTGACGTTATCGGCGACCTTAACAAGCGTCGTGGCATGGTTCAGGGTATGGACGATGCACGTTCAGGCGCTAAGATCGTTAAGGCTATGGTGCCACTGGCTGAGATGTTCGGTTACGTAACAGCTCTCCGTACCATCACCTCTGGTCGTGCTACTTCTTCTATGGAGTATGACCACCACGATCCAGTATCAAGCTCTATTGCTAAGGCTATCCTTGAGGAGTCTGGCGGTCGTGCTGACCTCGTGTAAGGTGACAAGGTACGAAGTACAAAGCATAAAGATTTAGGGTGAGGGTTCGTGAGCAAATGACTCTTTACGAACCACCCCTAATTATCAATTTTCAATTATCAATTTTCAATTAAACAACATGAGTCAGAAAATTCGTATTAAGCTCAAGTCTTACGACCACACTCTCGTTGACAAGTCAGCAGAGAAGATTGTTAAGGCTGTTAAGTCAACAGGCGCTATCGTTAGTGGTCCTATTCCACTTCCTACTCACAAGCGCATCTTCACTGTAAACCGCTCTACCTTCGTAAACAAGAAGAGCCGTGAGCAGTTCCAGCTTTCAGACTTCAAGCGTCTGATTGACATCTACAGTTCAACAACCAAGACTATCGACGCTCTTATGAAGCTCGATCTTCCTTCAGGTGTAGAAGTTGAAATCAAGGTGTAGTCTGTACGCAGATAATGATAAAAAAGGTTGTGACCTCCACTGGTTGCAACCTTTTTTTTGTTTGTTTTTTTGAAATATAGGAAAAATAGAGTACCTTTGTAGCTGATTATATGAATAACCTATGCAGATGAAACTCAAAAATTACATAATGTTTGCCGTCATGCTGGCAGTTGGAATGTCTTTTATGTCATGCGGCTCTAAGAAGGACAAGACATCACAGGTGAAGTATGAGACACGTATCGTTAAGGCTGACACCTTAACCTATAATGTCTTCATACCTGCTGCCCTGCATGGTGTGCATGAGGTGGAGGTGTATCCACAGGTTGAGGGTATAATAAGAAAGGTGAATTTCACTGATGGTGTGAAGGTGAGCAAGGGTCAGGTACTCTTCGTCATTGACCAGACAGAGGCAAAGCTGCAGGTGCAGAATGCACAGGCTAACCTCGCTGCTGCCAGGGCACAGATGGAGACTACCAAACTGCGTTATGAGTCAAACAAGCAGCTTGCCTCCAAGAAGATAGTAAGTCAGTATGTGATGTCAACGAGTCTCAACGCCTACCATGTGGCACAGGCTGCTGTTGAGCAGGCACAGGCTCAGCTCTCCATAGCCAAGACCAACCTCAGCTATTGCACCGTTACATCGCCCATCACTGGCATGATTAAGGAGAACGGCTTTAAGATTGGTGAGATAGCCGATATGAGTAAGATGCTCTGCACCGTCAGTGACAACAGCTATATACAGGCATGGTTCTCTTACACCGAGTCACAGTTGCTCGAACTCATGGAGCAGTATAACCTCAAGGCTACTGCCGATGGACTGAGAGATGTGGAGGGCAGACCGATAGGTGAGAAACTGCCTAAGCTGAAACTGCAACTGAAGAACGGTCAGACCTACAAGTACGAGGGTGTGGTTACTGAGATAGGCGGTATCGTCGATGGCAAGACGGGTACCGTGATATGTAAGGCTACCTTCCCTAACCCTGACGACGAACTGCGCTCAGGACTGTCAGCAACGCTGATTTTCCCTACCAAGATAAAGAAGGCATTCCGCATTCCTCGCACTGCTGCTGTGAGGTTGCAGAACCAGCTGATGTTCTATCGCGTCAAGAAAGACGGTACGGCTGAGGGCGTGATATGCGATGCCATACCGTCTAACAGTGGCAACAACTATTACGTAAAGAATGGTTTGCGCGATGGCGACGAGGTAGTGATAAGGGGTGCACATAAACTTTCAAACGGTGATAAGGTAAGATGAGAGAGAACTTCTTTGTGAAGCATTGGGTGGCAGCTCTTGCCATTGCTGTCATCACCTGTCTGGTGGGATGGGTGAGCCTGCAGACCCTTTCCGTGGAGCAGTATCCCGACATCGCCCCGCCTATGGTCACCATCAATGCTACCTATGAGGGTGCTGATGCCAACACCGTGATGGAGTCGGTAGTGATGCCCCTTGAGGAGGTGGTCAACGGCGTTGAGAACATGATTTACATGGATGCCACTGCCACTGCCAACGGCGAGGGCGAGATAGACATCTACTTCAAGCAGGGCACTGATGCCGATGAGGCTATGATGAATGTGCAGAACAGGGTCAGCCAGGCATCAGGCGTGCTCCCTGAGGCTGTCATGAAGTCAGGTCTTACGGTGCAGAAGAATGTCAATGCCACACTGATGATTATGAGTCTGGAGAGCACCGACGGCAAGTTCGACCAGTCGTTTATCTCCAACTATCTCGACATCAATGTCATGCCTGCCATCCGCCGTATCGCTGGTGTGGGCAGAACCATGATAATGGGTGAGCAGTATGGTGTGCGTATATGGATGAAGCCCGACCTTATGGGACTCTATGGTGTAACGCCTGACGAGCTCATCTCAGCCATCAATGAGCAGAACCTCGTGGCTCCTGTAGGCAGAATAGAGAGTACCACCGATAAGATAGACCTTGAGTTCAACGGTCTGCTTGACGATATAAGCCAGTTTGAGAATATCATCATCCGAGCATCAGAGAAGGGCGAGATACTCCGCCTGAGAGACATTGCCGAGGTGGAGCTGGGTGCGAGAGCCTATGACTTCCGCACCAACCTGAATGGCAAACCAGGTGTGATGTTCTATATAAAGCAGGCACCAGGTGCCAATGCCACTGAGGTGAATGCCAACATACGTCAGGTGCTCAGCGAGATTGAGGGTCGCCTGCCTGCTGGCATGAAGTTCAGTCTGCTCGAGACCTCCGACGACTTCCTTAATGCCTCTATGCATAATGTGGTTGAGACACTCGTCATCGCCATTATCCTTGTTATAATGGTGGTGTATTTCTTCCTGCAAGACATTAAGGCTACCATCATTCCGTCCATCTCTATCATCGTGTCACTCATAGGCACCTTTGCCTTTGTCATGATAGCAGGCTTCTCACTCAATCTCCTCACACTCTTCGCCCTTGTCCTCGCCATAGGTACAGTGGTGGATGACGCCATAGTGGTGGTCGAGGCAGTAATGGCTAAGCTGGAAAGCGGAGCCGTTCTCGGCTCCTTTAAGATCAAGGGCGCCGTCACTGAGGCACTGAATGAGGTTACCGCTGCCTGTATCTCCACCACACTGGTGTTCATGGCGGTGTTCATACCTGTCACCTTTATGTCAGGCACCTCAGGCACCTTCTTCCGTCAGTTTGGCATCACCATGGCTGCTGCTGTGGGTCTCTCTGCGGTATCAGCCCTTACGCTCTGTCCTGCCCTCTGTGTGATGCTGCTTAAAGGACAAAAGGGTGAGGGTGCTAAGCAGAAATCGTTCAGCGTCAGGGTGCAGAAGGCTTACGAGGCTTCGTATAATGCCCTGCTTGGCAGATACATGAACAGGGTAGGGCAGTTCATCCGTCGTGGCAAGGCGGCATGGGCTCTGCTCTTAGCTTCGCTCGTGGCACTCTTTGTGCTTGTCAGCAGTTCGCAGAAGGAACTGGTGCCTCAGGAGGACCAGGGTTTCATCCTTGTCAACATCGCCCTGAAGCCTGGCACCTACCTCAACAGAACTGAGGCTACTGCTGTGCAGCTCGAGGAATACATACAGAAGATGGAGGATGTGGAGACGGTGGCTGCCCTCACTGGTTACTCTATGATGGACGATGCCACCAGCACCAACTATGCCACCCTCATGGTGCGCCTGAAGGATTGGAGCGACAGACCATTCTACAGCGTCTTCGACATACAGAACGAGATTACCGAGTGGGCAAGGGTGAACCTGCCTCAGGCTGATGTCACGGCATACCAGATGCCACAGATTCCTGGCTATGGCAACGACTCCAACATCAACTTCAGCATACAAGACCTCTCACGCACCATAGATAAGGACAACTATGTGGCTATGTGTGAGGAGTTCCTTGAGAAACTCAACGAGCGTCCTGAGGTGGAGGCAGCTATGTCAAGCTACTCTCGTGACTATCCTAAGTATAAGCTCGATGTTGATGAGATAGCCTGCAAACGCATGGGCATCTCGCCTGCCACGGTGCTCAGCACCATCGGCGACAACCTCGCTGGCTCGTATATCGGTTCCTATGTGCAGTACAGCAATGTCTATCGTGTGATGGTGCAGGCTGGCAAGGAATACCGTAAGTCTGAGTCAGTGCTCAATAACATCTTCGTACCTGTCAATGGCAAGATGGTGCCTGTCACTGAGTTTGTGAGTCTCACTCCTGCTATGGGTGCTGCTATGGAGCACCACTTCAATCTCTTCCCCAGCTATCCTGTATCGGCTATGCCTGCCGTAGGCTACACTGCCGAGGATGTGTATAAGGCGATAGACGAAACCGTGAAGGAGACCATGCCTGAAACCTGTGGCTACGAGTTCTCTGGAATGGCTCGTGAGGAAGCAGAAAATGCCGAATCCAACGAGACTATGATTATTTACGGCATCAGTCTGTTGCTCATCTACCTCATCATGGCTTGTCTGTACAACTCATTGCTCATACCGTTTGCCGTGATGCTCTCCATACCTTTCGGATTAGTGGGCTCATACCTCGCCATCAAACCTCTCGAGGTGATGGGTGTGGGTGCCAACATCTATGTGCAGACGGGTGTGATAATGATTATCGGTCTGGTGGCTAAGACGGCAATCCTCATCACCGAGTTTGCCATGCAGAAGCATCAGGAGGGACTCTCCGTCACCGATGCCGCCCTCGAGGCTTGTCGCGACCGCTTGCGTCCTATCCTCATGACCGTCTTCGCCATGATAATGGGTATGGTGCCCCTCGCCTTAGGCAATGGCGCAGGTGCCATAGGCAATAAGTCCCTCGCCCTCACCGTCATCGGCGGCATGATACTCGGCACCATAGCCCTGCTCTTCATCACCCCCGCATTCTACATCATCTTCCAGAAACTGGAGGACAGATGGTTCGGAAAAGGGTAGAGGAGTTAAAGAAGTTAGAGAAGTTAAAGAAGTTAAAGACGAATGAGGTGACTAATGATGATATAGTCGAAAAAATATGATAGATGAAAATACATACGATAAGATAACAGGTAAGTCAAACAGTAAAACTTTTCGCGATGTAATGGCGTGGAAACGGGCGCATGAGTTTGTTCTCGCGTTCTACGACACTAAACCGATGTTTCCTGAAGATGAGAAATATGCGCTTGTGCCTCAATTTCAGA
>JAEEGG010024304.1_pt1 | contig 11768 bp, 12 predicted proteins | sample 9134161 | NCBI WGS metagenome assembly JAEEGG01 (sample SAMN16246543, study PRJNA631951) | gut metagenome | biome: gut microbiome; feature: rumen; material: CR-attached | host: Bos | place: Iran: Karaj | collected 2018-10 | reverse complement strand
CCTGAGCGTGACGGCCCCCGACGAACGGTCGCAGCTGCGCAACAAGCAGTTGGCGAAAGAGCGGCTGCTGATGCGCCTCGCCGCCGACCACGAGGCCGCGCGAGCCCAACGCGAGCGCGACGTATGGATGAACCACAACACGCTCGAGCGGGGGAATCCTGCAAGGAAGTTCAAGGGAGACTTGTGAGTTAGCAGTTAGTAGTTAGCAGTTAGTAGTTAGCAGTTAGTAGTTAGCAGTTAGTAGTTAGCGGCACTGGCGAGAAACTTGAAGAACGTTGTCCCGAAGCTCCATCAGCAACCGACCCATAAGATTCGGTCCTACATAGAAATTTCCCTGTCGCTTCACACCCCAAGTGTCGGCATACTTCTTTCTGAAGGTGCTTTGGTCTTCGACAATGTACTTGCCTTTACTCCGTTCCAGCGCCGCCCGAAACTCCTCACTTTGTTCGTACTTCAACTGAAGGCATTGTTTCATGGCATCCACGATAATCATCCCCCAGTCGTCTCGTCTATGGGTTTTCTCGTAATGTTTCGCCGTATATTTGGGATTGTTTGCAGCACAGACAGCATTTCGGACTTCTTCGTCCGTGAATTTCATCATCTGGAATAGCTGTTCGGAACTCTTGTACGTCACGCCTTCGTATTGTATCGGAGTATGAGCGAAATTACCAAGTATCCCCCATTCGTCCGAGACTTTCCGTAAATGCAATGTAGTTTTGTCCCGTTTTCTCAGGCAATTCAAGGGTATATACGTAATGTTCTGTGGCGGACTTGTTACTCGCCGAATAATGCACAGCGGATTCGTATTTCGAGGTCACATACACTCCGAATCCGAACTTGACCTTTCCGTCACCTTCAAGAGCGTGTGAAAGGTCGAACGTATCAAATAATCTGTGTGAACCGTGATAGAATGTTTGCATTTTTTTTAAGTATTTCATAAGCAAACGTCAAAGCACAACATCTGGTTTGGTTGCGAACACTTGATTTTAAGATATATGCATTTATTACTTTAATTGTAGTATTGATTCATTGAATGTCAATCTGGCACATCACTGAAGAACTTTTTCAGCTTATCAAATGCAACATCATGGAAAGGCTAAGGTATGAGATCTGCTTTCATCCTTATCAGTGTTGATTTCAACGGCTCTGTTGCCGAATAAATAGCTTCATCAATGGTTTTGCCATGGAACTGTTTCTTCATAGAGTTATCAATATCCATACTATTAAGTAACTTTTTAGCCTCAAAACCACCACCATTCACTCGTTTGGGCATTTCCAAACAAATCTGTTCAATATTTCTAAAACTCATTCCATCAAATAAATATGCTTTTATACAATTGGCAATTTGTTCAGGAGTAAACAAACTTTTTCCACTTATTGGTTTGTAGCTCATCGAAAATGGCGTTACGCCACCTTTACTAGAAGCTCTTTTCAACGTCGGTTCGACGAAGTGTCCTTTAGCTATCGAACTGGCTTCCCCTATCCCCTTCCCATAAGACAACCCTATATATGGGTTTTTGGGTGATACAGTACTACTGGTAGCCATAATCATTTCTTGGTACTCGGCAAAAACTTTGCCATATAACCCATTTAGGTTATATTTCATAAGAGCAATCATATCAGGATATTCACCGATGTCCTTAATTCCTTCAGACGAACTCTGCAATTCAACTTTCGGAGTTAAAAAATAATTTATTGGGTGGACAACTCTCAAAAAATGAGCTTTCATTCTCTTCACATCTTCTTCTAATATAGTTTGTTCGACTCTCCTATATGGATAATCGGAACCATCATGTATTATAAAATCATCGTACTCTCCTTTTGGGAAAAGAGTTGTGGCGATTTTCTTATAATTAAAATTGTAATCATTTTGGTTAGCTGAAAACACATGAGAATGTTTCCATCCATTTTTATTCAAGGGGTAGGTATGTCCTTTTAAGTAAGCTTGATGATCGCGTTCTAAAGACACCACACTATATCCATATGGCATTTTCCTATTGAGGATAAATTGTTTAAAATCATCATAGCCAGGAACGAAGCCATTCTTGGCCATCGCGTAAAAATATTGCGCAAAAAAATTATCGACATAAACTAACTTGATATTGTTGAACACCGTTAAGAAGCCTCTTCGAATGTCCCATTTTCCTTCTTTATCCTTACCGCTTGCATATCTACGAACAAAAAAAACAGCTTCCGGATCATTAATATACCTCTTTAAAAGATTGTGCCATTTCTTAACAACTTCAACTTCGGGCAATGTGTCTTTGACACAATCATTATAAAAATCTTCAAGATATTCTGATTTACACACCCCTGGATTCAGAATGAGGCATTTTTGTTTTGTAATATTCTCAAAAAAATCACAAATAGATTTAACCATACCTTTTTTTTTGCGATTACCTTTACATCGCGAGGTTTTTTATATGCTTAATATACTTTCCTTTTTACTCTTATTCCCACTACACCTTCAGACCCTGCGAGGCTCTTTATACAGCATCTGAAAATATGACGGCGCGAAGATACAATTAATGTGGGAGTCGTCTGTAATTTTTGCTAATAGCAAATACTACAGATGCAAAAATTCAAGGACGAAATGTATCTGTCAGGCGATTTGATTTGTTGCCGAAGCCAGCCTCTCGTAGCGATGTGTTTTTCTGGCAAAAGCAAGAGGAAACGCCCGACACGCGACGGCAATCAAACAAGGTACTGTTCCAGTACACTTGCGCAATCGGCTCTCGGGATTTCGGGAAGACGAGCCTCGGTCGTGTATTTTTTCAAGAGTTCGGCTTCTTCTGGCGCAACCCGCTGATCAGCAAGGATGATCATTGTGAAAAACGCCGTCGCGAACCGTTTTTTGTCTTCATCCATCGCCGCCAAAGTGGCAACAGCCACACTTTGCTCATAATTGGCAATGACATCTTGAGCTACTGGCGTCCAACCCATTTTCAGGAAAATGGTATTCCAGCATACATTCTCTTCGGGATGGACAAGGCCATCGGCCTTAATGAGACATTGCACCAAACAGTGAATGCCTATCTGTTCTTCTTGTGTAAAAACGAGCTTCATATTTTTACGGATTTATATTTCTAAAACAAAGATTTCCATTTTCTACGGTTATCTGTATCGGCAACGATTGCACAATATCGCCCGTAAGCAATTTCATCGTCAAATTATCAACAACATGCTCCTCGATGGCCCTTTTGACCGGCCGTGCCCCGAACTCCGGGACATAACCGATTTCGGCAATCTTGGAAACCACACTTTCATCAATGCTCATATTGATTCCACGTTCAGCCATTTTTTGGGTTAAGTTCGACAACTGCATTCTGGCAATATCGGCGATAACCGGCTTCGTGAGCGGATGGAAAAGCACAATGTCGTTGATTCGGTTGACAAATTCCGGCGATATACGCGCTTTCAGCATACCCACAAGCTGGTTCTTTAAGTTTTCCTCATCTGCCGCAGTGAAACATTGTTGGTTTGTGCGTTCAGAAATCAGATCTGCCGCAAAATTGGACGTCATAATGATAATCGTGTTACGAAAATTAACCACATTCCCCTGTCCGTCTGTCATTCGCCCGTCGTCTAAGACTTGCAGAAGCGTTTCAAAGACTTTGTTATGCCCCTTTTCTATTTCATCCAACAAAACAACGCTATAGGGTTTGCGGCGAACCGCTTCCGTCAGCTGTCCGCCTTGGTCATAGCCGACATATCCTGGCGGGGCGCCAAAAAGACGCGACACGGAATGCTCTTGCTGATATTCGCTCATATCAATCCGCACCATCATATCCCGGCTGTTGAAAAGGTATTCTGCGAGGGCTTTGGCCAATTCCGTCTTCCCCACCCCGGTGGTCCCGAGAAAGAGGAAAGAGGCAATGGGTTTGTTGGCATCCGAAAAGCCCATCCGATTTCGTCTGATAGCCTGACTGACTGCATGTACGGCACCCTCCTGTCCTTTCACCGTGTTGGCAAGCACTTCCTCTAACCTGAGGATTTTCGCAGAATCGTCATCACTCAGTTTCTCTACAGGAATGCCGGTCCAAGAGGTGACCACATGGCGAATCTCATCCTCGTCCAAGGCATATTTGAGGAGCAGCGAATCCTGATCGACATCCGACATCTCCCGGTCCAAGGATGCCTCGATGTCAGCGATTTGCTTCTCCAAGGCAACAGCTTCCGTATAATGTCCGAGCGACTGTTCGATTTCCCGCTGTTTCTCTAAATTTTCCTTCTGGTCACGCAGGCGCTGGACGGCTTCCAGTTGCGTACGCTCATTCTGCCATTTGGCATACATGGTTCGCTCATTCTCTTTCAGATCCGCAATTTCTTGTTCCAACTGCGCCAAATCGTGATGTTGCTCGTCCTGCATAAGCGATGCGCGCTCCATCTCTTTATTGCGTATGGTTCGCGTAATCTCATCTAATTCGTGCGGCACAGAGTGATGCTCCACCCGCATACGGGAGGCGGCTTCGTCGAGCAGATCGATGGCTTTGTCGGGCAGGAACCGGTCCGTGATATAGCGATGGGATAACTGGACAGCCGCCACCACCGCTTCGTCCAGGATTTTTATTCGATGGTGCTTTTCATAACGCGATTTGATACCGCGCATGATCGTTATCGCGGAATCAACATCAGGCTCCTCAATATCCACTTTTTGGAAACGGCGCGCGAAAGCTTTGTCTGATTCTATGTATTTGCGATATTCCTCGTTTGTGGTGGCCCCGATCACTTTGATTTCGCCGCGCGCAAGAGCCGGCTTGAGGATGTTGGCGGCATCCATAGCCCCATGCCCCGCCCCGACAAGCAGGTGCATCTCGTCAATAAACAACACAATATTGGGGTCGGATTTAACATCCGCGATAACATTATTCAATCGTTTCTCAAATTCGCCCTGCATGCTTGCTCCCGCGACGAGTGAGGTGAAATCCAACGCATACAGTTTGAGGGAGCGCATCTCCTCGGGCACGTCCCCTCGCAGGATTCTATGCGCCAGACCCTCCACAATGGCGGTTTTGCCGGTTCCGGGGGCACCGACCAAGAGCGGATTGTTCTTTGATTTGCGAGTCAAAATCTGCAACAACCGGCGAATTTCCTCATCCCTTCCGATAACAGGTTCAATTTTACCCGTTTCCGCCAATTTGTTAAGATTCGCCGCATACGTGCTCAGGTGCTGAAGAGAGCCGCCATTGTCAGACTGCGGATTTTGCGGTTGGCTTTGCGAACCACTGTTGCCGTAGGCATCCAACGCGCTGTTGATTTTCTCAACAGTAATCCCGAAATCGGGCATCATGTCACGGACCGGATTGTCGGTCTCAAAAGAAGCGGCGAAAATGTGTTCCAACGCCACCACCGACGAATTGCGACGTCCGGCAATCTCCACCGCTTTTTCAAACACGCGATTCAACGAGGGGGAAAAGCCGGGGGGCTGCGTCTGCACTTTCGGCAGAGACTTCACCATTGCCCCGAGAGCAGTGCAAAAGGCATTCCTGTCCACTCCCATGTGATTGAGCAAAAAGAACACGAGTTCCTTGTCCAACTGGACAATTGACACCATTATATGGGCAGGCTCAACAGCGGCATTCGACCCTTGGGAAGCCAATGTGTGCGCCTGCTTGATAGCCGATTGCGACAAAGTTGAAAAATTAGCGAAGTTCATCTTACAAACACATTTGCATTAAAATCACAAGCACAATAAACCAAATAACGCATCCAATGTTATCCAACAGACATCCACTCAGACATCCGTCAAAACATCCATCTGACGAAGGTGTCGTCGGAGTACTTCGCCGACGTCTTGAAGAGGTGCTGTTACGAGACGTATTTCCCGAATGTCTGAATTCACCAGTTTCATCATCGTAAACATATCCCCCTGAAGAGGTGTTGTTATGGGACGTATTTCCCGTAGGTCTGAATTCACCGGTTTCATTATCGTAAATATATCCCATAATCTTTTAGCATTAAAGTGAAAGGCCTTCTGTGTCCAGATTCACATCGATGTCCGTAAGCGTAAAGACATCCTCTCCTTCGTCTAAACGGAGTGTGTGCGAACAGACGGGACAGCCTTCATCCTTTTGTATTCTGGCGCCATACCAGCGCAAAACGGTCGGCATATTCGCTGATTGCGGCAACGCGGCCCAGTTCGAGTATTTGTTTTCGCGCCTGTTGGCCCAAATATAGTAGTCATAGACCAGATCCTGCTCAAGCGAGGATATGCCGGAAGCCTTGCCGCGGGAGAGCTCCATAAGGGTCAATTTGACCATAAGATTGCAGATGGGCTCGATGTCGGCTGACAAACCCACTTGGACCGCCGCTTCCGCCTCTTCGGGCGCCATATAGGCAGGGATGCGGCCATCCCGGCGCGCGGCCTCCAGATTGGTGATTTCCTCCTCTGCGGAATTAAAGGCCCCGGACCCCACCATACAGCAATAACAGGGGCCTTCGGGACGATAACGGAAGACATCGCCACCCTCCGCACGCGTGATGGCGCGACCGAAAATGCCGATTTTTCGGTGCCGCACCAATGCTTCGGAAAGGTTGAAGCGACTTTGGTTGTTGTCCGTCGCGCAGATGACGATATCCGCCTTCGTAACCTCTTCGTCCAACAAACCATTCTCGATGTTCTTATTGATATTGACAGGGAAACGATCCACCGTGGCATAAGGGTTTTTGCCGATGACAGCATCATAAATGGCATCTGTTTTCAAGCGGCCCAAATCCTTGGTGGTACACGTGTGGCGGGCAAGATTATGCAGTTCCACCCTGTCAAAATCAAAGAGGGCGAAATTTCCGACACCGGCTTTTGCCAATTCTATGGCGATTTGCGATCCGAAACTGCCCAAACCCACAATCATCACCCGTTTGGATTCCAAGATGTCAAGTTCCAAAATGCCCTTGTTTCTTGAGTACAAGTCCTCCTTTGAAGGTATGTAGTTCAAATCACACGCTTGTATCTCGCCATTCTTCCGCATCTGCAGTTGGCAGTCCCCTTCGTTGACCAACAAAAAGAACAAAAAAGAATCGTCCGAATAACGTGACACCAAATCTGAAGCGTGTTTCGCCACCAAGACTTTCTCTTTTTTCCCAAAAGAGTGCTTGGGTTGCGTCAAGTGGATGTGATAAACAGACTCGTCCTCCCACAAATACGAGAACGCCTCCGCAACCTCTTCCTTGGAACCGCGAAAGGCCTCAATCTCTTCGGAACTCAGATACACTATTGGAAGCGACACGTCTTCCAAAACAATGTTTGCATTCATAGCCTGGACTATTGGGCAAAACCTTCTTTCGTCATGGTGGTCACCACCTCTCCCGGTCCTGAAGAGCCTTCCGGACGTTGTTCAAATTCTCCGGTAGCCGGATTGAAAGTAAGTTCGGTCATTGCCGTTCCTTCACCTTGTTTGCGAACTTCTTCGCCTAATTTTTCTTCACCAGTTGCCATAATTTTAATATTTTAATGTTAACGTTTGTATTAAGCTTGGTGTTTTAAATAATAGTCTATGTGCTTCCCCGTTTTCAGATGGAGTTCATACATTTCCAGCCACAGTCTGCACTTCACATAGATTTTGTATATTGAGACATAGGGATTCCAAGACGCAGAGCCATAGTGACAAATACGCGTCCAGCCTTTTTCACTGGAAAGAGTGTGCATTGAGGAGCTCGGGTCATCGAGCGCATGACCATCCTTCGCGTAAAGCATCTTTGTCACAAAGGCTTTGGGAATATATGTCGGGAATTGTGAAAGTTCAATACGCAAAGTATAGACATTCCCTTTATTGGTACGTGCCGCCATGAGAATATACGGGTGCGCAGTGCCCATATCCATAAAACGATATGCATTCGCAGGTAATTTGGCGCGAAGAACCATTTGCTCGGCCTGATAGCGTTCATTATCCATCATAATTCTATGTTTTTATAATATTCAACGAATGAGTTGTAAATATCCCCGTCAAACCTCCATTCGGGAAGGATCAATTCACATGGAGTCTCCATATTGTTCCAGTCTGTTTTGCAAATCTTGAAAACCGGAGGGACATTGGGGAAACCGGAAGGAAACGAGACCGTCATGGACAGTTCCCTGTTGTACGTACACGTCAAATGGACATGTTTTTGATTATCCAGCATTGGTTTCAGATTGAAAACATACAAATCCGAGTTGAGGAAATCCATTATGGCTTTTAACACCTTATTGTTATTTTTGTCCGACAGCCAATACGCTGAATCATAATGTGGCGTTGCATTCGCTTCAGGCTGGAACGAGTTGCACGAATCCACACCCGAATAATTGGGTTGCGGGGTGTTTGGTAGGCATAACATGTTCCGCAGTTCCGTGTCAATCAGCTCGCGGAATGGGCTGTCTGCCGGCTTAACCATCCAATGCGCTTCCTCATAGTCGGTTCCTTTGCCGTTCACAAAATTGAAAGGGTTCAGCTTCGTCGTGTCAGCTGTTATGTTGCCGATACAAAGCAGAAAACGGTTGCGTTTGCTTTCCACCAGCCCTTTTGCCATGGAGGAAGCGTCGTGTCCGCTTGGATGCGCCAACCCCAATCTGTGGTGAGAATGCCACTCGCCGATATGCTGAAGCCCGTACTTTCTGACCAGCACGTTCCCGACAGACTCCAAATAAGACAAATCTTGATTGAAAAACGTTATTTGGTGGTTGGCGCAAGGTCCCGGCCCGATGGTATATAACACGACCGGAGTGCCGTCATCCGTCCAATAGCCGAACATCTGCCCCCCGGTCTCGATATGAGGGTAGTCGAGAATACACCGCGACACAAAATCCAATTCGCTCTTATAAATGATGGCTTTATCACTCGGGGAAATCGCCAAATCACACTGCGGAATGGATTGTGACGCTTCGGACAAAGCCAATTCCTTCTTTTGGAAATCATCACGACTTTGCCCATGGCACAGCACTGGAAATGAAACTATCTTTTTCATGCGACGGATTCTTCTATGTTTTTTTCCCATAATTTTCAAATTCTCGTATTAAAACTTCTGCGTTAAAGGATTTGAAAAGAAAATGCAAAGATAAAAAATAATCCGAAATCCAAGTCAATTAGGTCAGATTTTTCTTGCAGGGCATACACATCTTCTTTTTTATTTGGGCGAGCCGGCGCGCCGAGCGCCATTCTCCACCAAAGTCCCGAATCCCCCCTCAATAACCCATAAGCCATAACCGATAACCATTGAAAGGCGCGCCGTCGGGCTTTCCGCTCCAATGATTTTGGCCATTCGTCACCACAGGGGCGTATGCGATACGCCCCTACGAGCACAACATGTGCGGGCGTATCGCATACGCCCTCATGCCAAAATCATTTCCACTTCAATCCCTCTCGCACGTCCGTCCGAAACATCACCCCGTTTCGCGGCGCACCACCCAATTCCCTCGCCCGGAATTTTCCCCCGCGCCGCGATCCCCGCAATCCTAACCAGCTTGCGGGTAACGACAATGCCGCCGTTGCCGGCTACCGAGCTTTCAGCCCTAGTCGGGCTGTATTCGCACACGGAACATCCTTGGACAAAGCAAACGGAATGGTGTGCGCCGCCGGACGGGGTTAAGGGGTAAAGGCGGGCGGCGGGGAGAATAGTGCCGTGGCCGGATCTGTTCCGGCCGCCGCCCGTCTTTTCCCTTTTCTTTCCCGAGCGCGTTGCACCATTCCGCGAGACGCGCCAGCGTCAAGCGGAACCTCCTGCCCGCGAGGGCACACAGCTGAGTGAGCGAGCTCTCACTACCGCCAGTGGTCCGCTTCTATAACGCAGGTCGCCTCAGGGTACTTTTTCTCCAAATAGGCGATGGCCGCCTCCAAGGTCGGAGCCTTGACATACTTGGTGATACAAGAACAGTGTGAAAGATAAACTTCACATTCATAGGTGTTCCATTCTTCTTCTTTGAGATTGTTCTTTTCCATTTCTTCAATTTTATTGGTTTGACGCGGCAAAAATAGGAAGAAATGAAATCGGGGCGCGTTTTTCGCTAGTAGCAAAAAAAAGCCGTTCCCGCAAACTGTCAAGGAGGAGTCTTTCATCCAATCTACCTTCTCGCAGGAACGGCTTGTGCGGTAATATCTATTCCTCCTCCCTCTTGAAATACACCCCGTTTTCGGTCAGCCAGTTGCCAATCAGCTCGATGCCGTTTTCGCTGCCGAAGCGTTTCTTCATCTCCTCAAACAAAGCGGCGTTGTTCTCGCAGTTCAACAATCGGCGCACGGCGAGCGTGTCGATGTACAACAGGTCTATCCTTTTGTAAGCGTTGTTGCTGTAGTCTTCCCAAATGCAGGTCATCAAGCCATCGCTGATGTCGACGCACAAGGTTTGGGGCTCCAATGAACACACCTCATAGATCTCCTCCATACGGCTGGGTTCTATGGAAGCGTTCCAGACTTCGGCACCGTACTGCTTGGCCAATTCCTGTTGCCTCTCCATTCGGGCTTTCTCGTCCTCTTGGCTTTTCTGTTCTGCCATTATCTTTTCCTGTTCGATTTCTTCCGGTGTCAGTTCGCACCATTCTCCGTTTTTGAATTTTAAAATTGGCATAAATTTTGATTTTGTGAATAACTGAATTTTATGCGGCAAAAATAGGGAGAAAGAAAATTGGAGTGCGTTTTTTGCGAGTAGCAAATAACGCACCCCGATTCCACTATAGGAGGCATGGAAACCACAGGTCACCTCGCCAGCTCCCGCAGCTTCTCCAGTACCTTCACCATCGCGAAGGTGTCGAGTTCGCAGTAGCGGAGCAGCGACTCGCGGGCCGCCGCCTGCTCGACAGGCGACATGGCAGCGATGAGCGGGTAAATGTCCATCGCCTCGCCACCGTTGTGTACCGAACCCTCCAGGTTGTGATAGTCCAAGTCGGGGTCACTGGGGAAGAGGGCCGGCAACACCGCCTTGATGGAGAACCCGCCACCCATCGCCGGATAGTAGCAGTAGCCTTTCTGAAAGGGTGACAGCAGGTCGATGATATGGTTGCTGATGCTCAACAGGTGCGCACTTAAATCCGGAAAGGTATCCGCCAACTCGCTGAGACGGCCGCATTCAAATTTTTTGTTGTAAGCGGTCACACAGGCGTCCGCAGGGATGGCCCTGCAGAGTTGTTCGGCCAACGCCCGACGCGGGTCGTCAACCCCGTTGCCCAAGAATTCCCTGTGCTCCAACGTGCCGTCGGCGTGTTCGATGTGCAGCGAGTACTGGAACGGAATCTGTTGGTAGGGACGTGTGCCGTCGTATGGCGGGACAACGAGCTGCATCGTCTCAAAGTCCAGATGGTATATCGGATAACTCAACGTGTTCAGGAATTCGTGCAATGCGGCTTTGTCAATATGCTTGGTGCCATGCATCGTGCAGTCCACCTGCATCTTCTGCATAGGCGTAAGATTGATGCCGGATTTGACAATATCGGGAAACGAGACGATACCGTTGTGTACATGTTCTAACTGTTTCTCAAACGAACCTCTGTAAAGATCAAAAACGGTGGGCTCGTTGTCGGGGATACCGCATTGGCGCATACAATAGCTCATAAACCCACAACCGTAGGGCTCGTGGCAGTGCGGTCCGATGGGCACGGCCGGTTCCGCAGGGTTGTCCAGCACCGCTTTGGCTGCCTTGCAGTTGGCGGCCACCTGCGGGTATTCCACCGCCACCGCCTCCGAAATGTCGTTGATACTGAACAGCTGGTGGACACCCAGCGCGCCATTCCGCACATATTGGTTGTTGATGCAGACGAGGGATGTGCCCGTGACGTTGACGCCGCACTGGGTGAGCACCCATTTTTG
>JAEEGG010024299.1_pt1 | contig 11769 bp, 6 predicted proteins | sample 9134161 | NCBI WGS metagenome assembly JAEEGG01 (sample SAMN16246543, study PRJNA631951) | gut metagenome | biome: gut microbiome; feature: rumen; material: CR-attached | host: Bos | place: Iran: Karaj | collected 2018-10 | reverse complement strand
CCTTCGGCTGGAAAAAGATCGTATTGCACTGCAAATCGCCTCGCATACCATGCGAGGCGCCGGATGCGAAGGCATCCGGCCAATAAAAACACTTTCATGTTTTTATTGAATTTGAGTATAAGGAATCAACAGCGCGTTTCAGAATCACCATTGAAAATGCGGGCCTCTGCGGAAAAAACGCAGCGGCCCGCATTTTGCAGCGCACCCTTCACTCCTCCGCCAGCATGAAATAGAGGCGGGAGGAAAAGTCCACGAAATAGCGCACGTTATCGTCGTAGCCGGTGCCGGAAAAGCCCTGCTTCAGCTTCACCCCGGCCATCAGGGTCTGCCCGTCGGCCAGATAGTCCTCCGTTTCCCCCGGCATGTGCTTCACCTTTGCGATCACGTTGTGCACCAGGGAATCCTGCTTCACGTGGAAGGGGGTCACGGTGTTCACCAGGCTGCCGAAGCGCTTGATGTTCAGCCGCTGCGGCTCATTGGTGAAGTGATACCGCGTGTCTCCGTCCAGCCCCTTGGGGAAGTAGCGCTCAAATTGCGTGTTTGCCCTGGTGAGCTCCTGCATCAGCAGGCCTGCGGCCCGTTTCCGGTCCGGGCTGACGCAGGTCCATTCGTGGAGGTTCCCGCTCCGGCCCCGGTAGAAGTCGCCGAACTGGAAGACTTCCCGCCACTGCTTGTAAAGCTCGATCTCGCTGCTGAGCTGCTTCCGATCTTCTCCGCTCAGGTCCCGCAGGTCCAGCTCGCAGCCCAGCACGCCGAAGGCCGCCACGTTGAAGCGGGTGTCCAGCGGGGTGCTGCGCAGGGTCTGGTGATTGGGGCAGGCGGAGATGTGGGCCCCCAGGGCGGAGAGGGGATAACCGTAGCTGTAGCCCTCCTGGATCCTTGCGCGGCTGACGGCGTCGGTGTTGTCGCTGGCCCAGATCTGGGGAAAGTAGGAGAGGATGCCCAGGTCGAAGCGGTTGCCGCCGGAGGCGCAGCCCTCGAAAAGGATGTGGGGGAAGCGAAGGGTCAGTTCTCCCAGCACCCGATAGAGGCCGCAGACATAGCGGTGGGCGGTCTCTCCCTGCTTTTCCGGGGGCAGGGCGGGGGAATAGACGTCCGTGAAAATGCGGTTAAAATCCCACTTTACATAGGCGATTTCGGCAGAGGAAAAGACTTCCGTCATTTTTGCGATGAGGAAATCCTGCACATCCCGATTCGCCAGGTCCAGCAGCCGCTGGTTTCGCCCCTCGCTGTGGGGCTTGCCGGGGATGGCCATGGTCCAGTCCGGATGGGCTTCAAAGAGCCTGGAGCGGGTGTTCACCATTTCCGGCTCCACCCAGAGGCCGAAGCCCAGGCCCATTTCCTTCAGCTTTTTCCCCAGCCCCTCCAGGCCGCCGGGCAGCTTCTGCAGGTTCACGTCCCAGTCGCCCAGGCTGCGGGTGTCGTCGCTGCGCTCGCCGAACCAGCCGTCGTCCATGACGAACAGCTCCACGCCCAGCTCCTTGCCGGTCTTTGCCAGGCTCAGGAGGCTGCGCTCGGTGAAATGGAAGTAGCTGGCCTCCCAGCTGTTGAGCAGCACGGGGCGGGGCTTATGCTTCCACTCGCCCCGGACGATGTGCTCCCGCACAAAGCGGTGCATGTTCCGGCTCTGGCCATTGAAGCCGCCGTCGGAATAGGTCATCACCGCCTCCGGCGCTTCAAAGGCTTCTCCCGGCTGCAGGAGGAAACGGAAGCCCTGAGGGTGGATGCCGCCGAGGACCCTCGTCTTTCCGAAGGCGTTCACCTCCACGGTCTCATAGTGGTTGCCGCTGTAGATGAGATTGAAGCCCCAGCATGCCCCGCTGTCCTCCGTGGCCGCCGGATCGTGGAGCAGGAAAAAGGGGTTCATGCGGCTGGAGGAGCAGCCCATCCGGGATTCCATGACGAAGCGCCCGGCGGGCAGGGTCAGGGTGGCCTTCTCCATTTCCCGTACCCACGCCCCGTGAAAGCAGGTGACGGCCCAGGGGGAATCCGGCAGGTCCAGCTGCAGGCTGAGGAGCCGGTCCACCTCCAGGGGCTGACGGGAGAGGTTAAGGAGCCTTGCGCTGCGGCAGATCACGTCGCAGTCGGGATAGACATAGTAATGGAGCTCCAGCTCCTCCCCGTATTGGGCGTCCCGGAGCCGGACCGTCAGGTGCTCCGCACTGCCGTCCGCCGAATAGGAGCCGGGCAGGGTGGCGTAGGGCGGCTTTGTGTCCGTGATCTCCGCGCCGGCGAAGAGAAAATCCGAGGTCCGGCCCCCGTCGGCATGCACCAGCTCCAGAAAAGGCTCCCGAATGTCGCCCTTTCCGGCGGAAGAAAATTCCAGGCACATGTCCTCCGGGACGGTCGTACCGTGCCGCGCGTCATAGACGATCACCCCGCCGGGGGCAAAGCTGCGCTTCTCCTCCAGGGAAGCCAGGGCCTCCGCGCCGCCGGCGCCGATCCTCCGCCCGTAGTACAGGTGCTCCAGATGGCCCGTGGGCAGCACCCGAAAAGCGTAGCTGGTGTTTTCCGTGTCCAGCAGGAAAGCGGGCCTTTCCCCGTCGAAGCGCCGGATCATGCCTTGCCCTCCCTGCGCATGCGGACCTGCGCCGCGATCCGGGCGACGGCTTCATCTGTCAGCCGGTAGCGCTTGCGGAACCAGAGGAAGGCGATGAGCAGCCCCAGGATGGGGATCACCGCCATGGTGAAGCGGAGCCCGGTCTTGGCCCCGGCGCTGACGCCCAGGGACCAGTCCACCAGCTTGTCCGCCTCGCTGACCTCCGTGCCGGATTGCAGGTGGTTGACGCTGAGGCAGATGGAGGCCGCCAGCGCCGCGATGCCGGAGGCCAGCTTCACCACGAAGGTCTGCATGGAGAAGATGACGCTCTCGTCCCGGCGCTGGTTTTTCAGTTCCCCGTAGTCCACGGTGTTGGCGAGGAAAACGGTGGTGATGACGGAGAGCATGCCGTTGGCGGAGAAGATGAAGAAGGCGGGGATAAAGAGGATGAACACGCTGGACATGCTGGTGAACGTGAGGAGCAGCAGCACGGCATAGCCGGCGACCGCCATGCCCAGGGAGATGTAGAAGATCTGCAGGCTGGAGAATTTCCGCCGCAGCAGGGGATAGAGGGCCATCATGCTCAGCACCTGCATGGCCCCGCCGAACATGTTGAACAGCACGTAGGCGTCGTTCCAGCCGGTGGTGCCGAAGTCATATTTGAAGAAGTAGATGACCAGGTTGGAGGTGATGTAGATGGAGGTGTTGATGAGCACGATGGCGACGGTGACGGTCATGGCCTGGTCGTTCTGCACCAGGGCCTTGAACATCTGCCCCACGGACACGGTCTCCATGCTGGCGGTGGATTTCTCCTTCACGTTCAGGCAGGTGAGCACGGTGAAGACCACAAAAAGGGCGGCGACCAGCAGGGAGAACCATCGGAAGCCCACGATCTCGATGGCCTTGGCCCCGGCGTCGGAGCCGGCAAAGAGGTTGCCCAGAGCGGGCACCAGCATCATGGTGAAGACGGTGACGATGGCGCTGCCCACGCCGGCGCTGGTCCTTGCCAGGGTGGTGAGGCCCTCCCGCTCCCGGCCGCCCTCGGTGAAGGCGGGGATCATGGACCAGTAGGGGATATCCATCATGGTGTAGGTGACGCCCCAGAAAATATAGGTGACGGCGGCGTAGGCCACCAGGCCGGCAGCGTCCATTTTGGGAGGCGCGCTGAACATGAGAAACAGCACCGCGGCGTTGGTGAGGGTGCCGATCAGCAGCCAGGGGCGGAAGCGGCCCCAGCGGGTCCTCGTCCTGGCGACGATCACCCCCATGATGGGGTCGTTGAAGGCGTCGAAGACGCGGGCAGCCATGAGGATGACGCCCATGGCGATGGCGTTGACGCCCAGCAGGTCCTGGAAGTAGTACAGCACGTAGCTGGCGGAGAGCATATAGACCATGTCCTTGCCCACGGCTCCCAGGGCGTAGGACAGCTTGGCCTTTCCGCTGAGTTTACGGTTGGCTTCCATGCATTCTTGCTCCTCTCAAATCAATCGTTCTGATTCCCGCGATATTCGATGCACAGCATCGTCAGATCGTCGAACTGCTCCGCGTCCTTCACAAAGCGGTCGGTGGCGCTGCGCACGTTTTTCAGTATTTGCCGGGGCGTCGCCTCCGGCGCTTCGTTCAGCGCCTCCAGCATCCGGTCGGTGCCGAACATGGCTTCCTCCGCGTCCGTCGCCTCCGGTACGCCGTCGGTGTAGACAAAGAGCTTATCTCCCGGCTCCAGCTGTATCTCATATTCCCTGTACTTCGCGCCTTCCATCCCGCCGATGACGAAGCCGTGCTTGTCCTTGAGCAGGCTGAAGCGCCCGTCCTTCATCAGCGCGGGGTATTCGTGGCCGGCGTTGGCCGCCGTGATTTTGCCGCTGCTGATCTCCAAGATGCCCAGCCAGACGGTCACGAACATCTCCGCCTGGTTGCCGGAGCAGAGGGCCTCGTTGGTCTTTCTTAGGATCTCCGCCGCGGACTGGCCCAGCATGGCGCAGCTTTGGAGGATGACCTTGGAGGTCATCATAAAGAGGGCGGCGGGGATGCCCTTGCCGGACACGTCGGCGATGACCAGGCAGAGATGGTCTTCGTTGATGAGGAAAAAGTCATAAAAGTCGCCGCCCACCTCCTTGGCCGGGTCCATGGAGGCGTAGATATCGAATTCCCTGCGGTCCGGGAAGGGCGGAAAATCGTGGGGCAGCATGCTGGTCTGGATCCTGTTTGCCATATGCAGCTCCGTCGCGAACCGTTCCTTCTCCTTTTCCTCCTGATGCCTCTTTTCCAGGCTGCGGATCCGCCGGTGCAGATACAGCCGGACGCAGAAAAACAGCAGGGCGGCGGCCAGAAGCCCGGCCAGGATGAAAAACCAGGTCTGCTCATAGAAGGATTTCTCCTTGACGATCTGGACGGAGAGGGTCTTGCTGCCGTAGCCCAGGGAATCGCTGAGCTGCAGCGTGAAGCGGTAGGCGCCCCCGGGCAGGTTCGTGTAGTCCGCGGGGACGAGGTCGCTGCGGCTGAGGGCGGCAGCCTCCCGGTCAAAGCCCTCCAGCTGATAGGTCACCTGGGGGTCCACCAGGGAATAGTTGAAGACGTAGCTGTAGATCGTCACCTTCCGCACCCGCGGGCCGATCCGGAAATCCCCGCCGGCGTCGGGATACACGCGCGTTCCGTCCGCATCGAGATAGGGGATGATCGCCTTGAGGTCGCCGACGTGGACCATGGGCTCCTCGATGTTCACCCTGGTCACCCCCGCTTTGCCGGGGATATACAGATATCCCTCCGGCGTCAGCTCGCTGTAGGAGTTGGCCGTGGTGATGCAGTGCAGCCCGTTTGCCATGCCGTAGTGGATGGGCTTGAGCTCCCGGTCGGCCAGCATGTCCTCCGTGGGGGAGACATAGATGCCGTTGCTGCTGAGGATCCACATTTCGTCCCTGCTGTTCTGATAGAGGTCGAAATTGTTGGAGTAGGGGAAGCTGCGGACCGCCGTCACCCGGTAGTCCGGCGTCATGTAGGAGATGGAATTGCTGGTGACGAGCCAGAGGATATCCCGGAACCGATCGCGCTTGATGCGCATGACGATCTCCGAGGACAGGCCCTGCTCCTTGCCAAGGTGGGTGACGCCGCCGTCCCCGATGACGTACAGGCCGCCGCCGTCCGTCCCCAGGAGGATATCGCCGCGGAAGCCCTCGGCGACGGTCAGGCTCTCGGAATTGGCGATGCCGTCCACGGCGCTGTAGGACGCCGTCACCCGATCCCCCTCGATCACGTTCACGCCGCCGGAGGCGTTCACCGCCCGCCCGCAGGTCCGGCCGGAGCCGTCGGCATAGACCGCCGAAACGAGGCTCAGGGCGAGCGCAAGGCAGAGAAAAGCGCAGAGGAAGCCTTTTCCCGTGCCCGCTGGTTTGTTCTTTCTTCCACAAGGCATATGCTGAATCTCCAGACGCTTCCGAAACGGGGCGGCATGACCCGCCCCGAATCCCTCATTCTATGGATTCTATTTAATAATTGTATGCTAAGCCGCGGCGGCCTGTCAACTGTAATCTGTGCTGTTTTTCACTTCTCCGCCGCGGCTGCCGCCGGCGCGGAAAGCCCGGTTGATTTGCCCGCGCAAACATAGTAGAATAGGGAAGAAAGATCGCACCGACGCTGCGGGGCGTGGAAGCCTCAGCCTGCGCCTGCACCCCGGAAGGAGAGATCAACGATGCGGAAAAATCGAAAAGAACGGAGCGGAACATCCCCGATCCGCTTCCTTTGCTTCCTCCTTGCGCTTCTGACGGCGGCTTTCGCCTGCGGGAGCGGCGCCCTTGCCGACGACGAGCCGGAGATCGTGCGGGTCGGCTACTATGAAAACGAGGTGTTTCAGGAGGGCGCGCAGGAGGGTGCGGTCAAGACCGGCTACGCATACGAATACTATCGGAAGCTCTCCGAATATACGGGGTGGAAATACGAATATGTCTACGGCGGCTTCGGGGAGCTTTATCAGATGCTGCTGGACGGGGAGATCGACCTTCTGGCCGGGCTCGCCTGGCGGGAAGAACGGGCTTCTCTCATCGGCTATCCTTCCGCCATCATGGGCAGCGAATCCTATTATCTCGTCAAGCACGCTGCGGATGCGGACGTCACAGCCGATCCCGCGACGCTGGAGGGAAGAAGGATCGGCGTGCTGGACAGCGTCATGGTCGGCGTCCTGGAGCAGTATCTGGCGGAGCAGGGCGTGACGGCGGAGGTCCTGCCGTTTCCCGATTATACGCAGCTGTTCCGGGCTTTTGACGACGGTGAGGTGGACGTTCTGGCCGCGGAGAGCGACGGCGCGCACGGGCGGGAGAATGCGGCGGTGCTGTCCGTCTTCGGCGCGGCGGATTACTACCTGTGCGTCAGCATCCGCCGGCCCGATCTGCTCGCGGAGCTGAACACCGCCCAGGCGCTGCTGAAGGCGGAGGAGCCCAACTATCTGAACGCCCTGAGCGAAAAATACTATTCCGTCAGCGTCACGTCCCGCGCCTTTTCCGCGACCGAGCAGGCGTGGATGGACGCCCACCATGCGCTGCATGTGGGATATCTGGAAAACTACCTGCCCTACAGCGACACGGACGCCCAGGGCAAGGTGACCGGCGTCGTCAGGGAGATCATCCCCGACATCCTGAACTGCCTGGGGCTGCAGGAGGTGACGGTCACCTACAGCGGCTACCGGAGCTATGACGATATGATCGCGGCCATCAGCGACGGCAGCATCGACGTGGCCTTTCCCGTGGGCGGCGGCCTGTATTATTCCGAGGAAAACGGCATCTACCTGTCCAACGCCGTCACCTCCTCCCCGGCGGAGCTGGTCTATAAGGGGGAGTTCAGCGAGCTTACGACGGCGCATTTTGCGGCCAACGAGAATAACCGCATGCAGTATTATTTCATTCGGACGAATTACCCTGACGCGGAGATCACCTTTTATCCCTCCAGCGAGGACTGTCTCGCCGCCGTTCTGGCGGGAGAAGCGCAGTGCGTGACGCTCAACGGCCTGCGGGCGAACGATATCCTGCGGAACCGGAAATATGAAGACCTTTCCCTCCGCCAGACCAGCTACAGCGACGCCCGCTGCTTCGGCGTGGAGATCGGCAACGAAGGCCTGCTGAAGCTGCTGAACCGGGGCATCCACATCCTGGGGAGCGACTATGCGCAGAATATCTCCTTCCGCTATACCGACGGGCTCTACACCTACAGCTTCCTGGACGCCCTGCTGGACCACATGGCGCTCTTCGGCACGGCCATACTCGTCGTCGCTGCGGTCATCCTCTTTCTGCTGATCCGCGACCGGCGGCGCACGAAGAAGGAAATGCGGGAAAAGGAGAAAGCGCGGCAGGAGCTGGAGAATAAGAACCGGGAACTGGCGGAGAGCCAGAAAGCCCTGTCCGATGCGCTCATCACGGCGGAGCACGCCAGCCGGGCCAAGACCACCTTCCTCAACAACATGTCCCACGATATCCGCACGCCCATGAACGCCATCGTGGGCTTCACGGCCCTGGCGGCCTCCCACATCGACAACAAGGAGCAGGTGCGGGACTATCTGGGAAAGATTTCCGTTTCCGGCCAGCACCTCCTGTCCCTCATCAACGACGTACTGGATATGAGCCGCATCGAAAGCGGCAAGGTCACCATCGAAATGAAGGACGTGCACCTGCCGGACGTGATCCACGACCTCAGGACGATCATCCAGTCCAATATCACCTCCAAGCAGATGGAGCTGTTCATCGACACCCAGGATGTGGTCCACGAGGATATCGTCACCGACAAGCTCCGGCTGAATCAGGTGCTCCTGAACATCCTGACCAACGCGATCAAATTCACCCCCGCGGGGGGCACGATCAGCTTCCGGATCATCGAAAAGCCCTCTCCCGCCGCCGGCCTGGCCAGCTTTGAATTCCGCATCAAGGACAACGGAATCGGCATGAGCGAGGAATTCCAGAAAACGATCTTCGAGGCGTTCACCCGGGAGAAGACCAGCACGGTCAGCGGCATCCAGGGCACCGGCCTGGGCATGGCGATCACCAAAAACATCGTGGATATGATGGGCGGCGCCATCCGGGTGAATTCCACCCAGGGAAAGGGCAGCGAATTCATCGTGGAGCTGCCCTGCAGGATCAGCGGCGAAGCATTGAAGCAGGAAGAACTGCCCGCCCTGAAGGGGCTGCGCGCCCTCGTGGCGGACGACGATACCGACACCTGTCTCTCCGTCTGCGCCATGCTGCGGGAGATCGGCATGCGGCCCGACTGGACGAACTACGGCAAGGAGGCGGTGATCCGCGCGAAGGAAGCCCTGGATCAGGGCGACGAATTCCGGGTCTATGTCATCGACTGGCTGATGCCGGATCAGAACGGGATCGAGACCGTGCGGAGGATCCGCCGGGTGATCGGGGACGGCGCGCCCATCATCATCCTGACGGCGTACGACTGGGCCGACATCGAGGAGGAGGCCAGGGAGGCCGGCGTGACCGCCTTCTGCTCCAAACCGCTGTTCATGTCCGAGCTGCGGGATGTGCTCTCCAGGCCGTTCATGGCCCGGGAGGAGCAGCCGGAGGAGGAGAAAAAGCAGGAGTCCCTGCCGCAATTCACGGGAAAGCGGGTGCTGCTGGCGGAGGACAACAAGATGAACCAGATCCTCGCAAAGGCCATTCTGACCGAAGCGGGGCTCACCATGGAGATCGCCGGGGACGGGCTGGAGGCCGTGGAAAAAATGAAAGCCGCGCCCGCCGGGTATTACGATATCGTGCTGATGGATATCCAGATGCCGAAAATGGACGGCTACGAGGCCGCAAAGCAGATTCGGGCGCTGGAGGACAAGGATAAGGCCAATATCCCCATCGTTGCCGTCACGGCCAACGCCTTTGAGGAGGACCGCAAGATCGCCATGGAGGCGGGCATGAACGGGCACCTGGCAAAGCCCTATCATATCCCGGCGATCATGGAGACCCTGCAGAAGCTGCTGTAAACGAATCAGAATGATTAGAATGACAAAGAAGGCGCGCTGAAATGTCAGCGCGCCTCTGATCTGTGATGCCGAAATTCTTTAAGCTTTGCAGAGAATTTCGTCCTTGATGCCCATGACGGCTTCGTTGAAGAGACGGGCGTCCATCAGCTTCAGGTCGGGGGAGACGAGGGGCTTGAACTCCATTTTTCCCAGCACGTCCTTTTCCAGGTCCACGCCGGGGGCGATCTCGATGAGCTCCAGGCCCTCCTTCACCAGGCGGAACACGGCCCGCTCGGTGATATACATGACCTCCTGGCCGTTTTCCCTGGCGTAGTCGGCGGAGAAGGTGATCTGCTGCACCTTCTTCACCAGCTTGCCGTCGCCGTCCTCCCGGATGTCCAGGCCGCTGCCGGTGCCTTCGATGACGGGCTTCTTGCCCGTCGTGCTGCTCTTGGTGGTGAAGGTGCCCATGAAGAAGACCTTTTTGGCGTTTTGGGAGATGTCGATATAGCCCCCCGCGCCGATGCACCTACCGCCGAAATAGCTGACGTTCACGTCGCCGTTACTGTCGATCTCCGCGCCGCCCAGGAAGGCCATGTCCAGCATGCCGCCGTCGTACATGTCGATGGTGTCCGTCTGAGAGAACATGCAGTCGGCGTTGGCGACGCCGGGGAAGCTGAGGCCCTCCTGCACCTGGCCGCCCATGGGGCCGGATTCCACGGAGCAGGTGAGGGCGGAGGAGATGCCCTCCTCGGAGGCGATGCTGCCCAGGCCGGAGGGGATGCCGCTGCCGATATTGACGATGACGCCGGGGGTGAGTTCCATGGCGGCCCGGCGGGCGATGACCTTGCGCATATTCAGGGGCAGAACCTTGGTGGCGTTGCCGGAGAGCTTGATCTCGCCGGAGAGCTCGGGGCGGTATTTGGTGGTGGCGTAGCATTGGCGGCTGTTCATGGGGTCCTTGGCCACGACGATATAGTCCACCAGCTTGTTGTGGATGCGGATGTTGCGCGTCTTGAGGCTGTTGCGGGGCACCACGGCCTCCACCTGGGCGATGACGATGCCGCCGGCGTTGTGGGCGGCCACGGCCACCTCCAGCTCCGTGCCGATGATGGCCTCGTGCTCCATGGAGAGGTTGCCGTCCTCGTCGGCGTAGGTGGCGCGGATAAAGGCCACGTTGGCGGGCGGCGTCTTGTAGAACAGGTATTCCTCACCGCCGATCTCCATCAGCTCCACCACGCTGCCCTCGTCCCGGGAGCGCTGGTTGAAGGCGCAGCCCTCATGGCGGGGATCGGCGAAGGTGTGGAGGCCTACCTTGGTCAGCAGGCCGGGCCGCCGGGCGGCGGCGCAGCGGATCAGGTTGCACATGACGCCCATGGGGGGCATGTAGCAGAGGATCTTGTTCTCGTCGGCCATATAGGCCAGGGCGTGGGCGTCGGTGAGGTTGCCCACCCACAGCCTGTCCAGCAGGCCGGGGGCGCGGAGCTTGTTGGGGCCGATGTTGAAGCCCTGATAGGGCTCCATGCTGTCGGTCTTGTCGCCGGGGGTGATGCTGCAGACGAAGGTGAGGCCCTTGGGGCTGCCCTCCCGCTCATAGCGCGCCGCAAGACCGGAATACAGCTCCTCGGGGCTGCCCAGGGAGCCGAAGCCGCCGCTGATGACGGCGTCGCCGTCCTTGATGTGGGACATGGCCTCTTCCAGAGAGACGAATTTGGGCATGGTCGGTGTTCCTTTCCTTTTGTGATGGAACGCGCCTGACGGCCTTTGCGGGTCATCAGGCGCGTCTTCGCCGGAAGTGATTTACTTATAGACGTCCTCTCCGTCGTAATGGTCCTGCATGACCACGGAGAAGTGGAAGATGGGGCGGTTGACCTCCAGGATGCGCATGGGGTTGTGCTTCAGCCCGGCGGGCACATAGATCATGGTGCTCCGGGTCAGCAGATGGGGCTCGCCCTCGATGGAGAATTCGATCTTGCCGCCCAGGTCATAGGGGTCGGACTCGTCGGAGCTGAAGAAGCCGATGAGCTCGCTGGTGTCGGCGTGGACGTGCTCGGTGAAGATGGGGTCCCGCTCCGGCACCTTGCAGTACCAGGCGGTGTTCATCTGGAATGCGCCGGGCACCAGGCCGCCATCGATCCAGAGGATGCGGTGGGCGAACTTCTCATAGATCTTCTTGAACTCCGCGTCCATGGGGGGATTGTGCAGGGTCTGGAGGAAATACTGAGCGTATTTGCCGCCGTTATTGTTCTCGTAAACCATGGTTGCCTCCTCTTACTTGCAGGGCTCGGTG
>JAEEGG010024297.1_pt1 | contig 11770 bp, 11 predicted proteins | sample 9134161 | NCBI WGS metagenome assembly JAEEGG01 (sample SAMN16246543, study PRJNA631951) | gut metagenome | biome: gut microbiome; feature: rumen; material: CR-attached | host: Bos | place: Iran: Karaj | collected 2018-10 | reverse complement strand
AACATGTTACGCCACTGTTCTTGCGGAAGGTGAGGGATTCAAACCCCCGATACCCGAAAGGGGTATACCGGATTTCGAGTCCAGCGCGATCGATCACTCTGCCAACCTTCCTGAAATGCGTTTGCAAAGGTAATGCTTAAAATCGACAACTCAAAACATTTTCCTCGATTTTTTACTCAAAAGAGAGTTTCTCAAGTCGCGAGCGCAACTGCTCCGCCTGCGACTGTCGAATGGAGAGCGATATAGAACACGTGTTGTCGAAGTTCTGGGATACGATGCGCGCCTGCGTCTCTTTAACAACGCGCATCACCTGGTTCATCATCACGTAAGGGAACTCAAAGTCGACGCGTTCCTCCACGAGTTTGTCGATTATCTCAGAGTGGGCAATAGCGTCTGCGGCAGCCTCGCGATAGGCCACGATAAGTCCGCCGGTGCCAAGATTCACACCTCCGTAGTATCTCACCACCACGATGAGCGTCTCGGCAAGGTCGTTGCTGTTTATCTGCCCCAGAATAGGCTTGCCTGCGGTACTGCTGGGTTCTCCGTCGTCATTAGCACGGAAGTCCTTGCGGTCGGCTCCAAGCATATAGGCATAGCACACATGACGGGCGTCGAAGTATTTCTTGCGGTATCCAGCCACAATCTCCTTCACCTCGTCGGTGCTTTCCACATGGTGGGTGAAGGCGAGAAACTTGCTCCGCTTCTCGGAGTAGTATCCCTCGCCCCCACTGCCAATAGTCTTGAAACTGTCTTCCATCGTGACGAACAGGCTTTGTTTAGCGTTATGACAGTTTGTGTATCACAAGTCCTGAGCGCAACTTCGGCTCGAACCATGTAGCCTTTGGCGGCATTATCTTTCCGCTGTCGGCAATATCCATTATCTGCTTCATGCTGACGGGATAAAGGGCAAGCGCCATACGCATCTCACCGCTATCCACACGGCGTTTCAGTTCACCGAGTCCACGAAGTCCTCCCACGAAGTCTATCCTGTCACTTGAGCGCAGGTCCTTGATGTCAAGTATCTCGTCGAGGATGAGTCGGCTTGAGATATCCACATCGAGCACGCCTATCGGGTCGTTATTGTCATAGGTTCCTTCTTTAGCAACAAGCGACCACCACTTGCCGTCAAGATAGAGCGAGAACTCATGCAGACGGGCTGGCTTATAGATATCTTCACCCTTCAGTTCCACGTCAAAGTTTTTCTTCAAAGCGTCAATGAACTGTTCTGATGACAAGCCATTTAGGTCTTTAACCACGCGGTTGTAGTCGAGTATGGTAAGTTGTGATGCCTGGAAGCAAACAGCCATGAAGTAGTTGTACTCCTCTGTGCCTTTGTGGTTAGGGTTTTGCTTCTGCTTCTCCGCTCCGACAAGAGCAGCAGCTGCCGAACGATGGTGTCCGTCGGCGATGTAAAGTGAAGGCATCTTTCTGAACTCCTCAGTAATCAAGGCGATGTCGTTATCGTCTGCTACTATCCAGAACTGATGGCGGAAACCATCGATAGGTGCGATGAAGTCATATACAGGCTCTGTGGCGGCATATTTCTTCAGCAGCGTGTCGAGAACCTCGTTGTCTGGATATGCAAAGAAGACAGGCTCGATGTTTGCGTTGTTCACGCGTACATGCTTCATGCGGTCTTCCTCCTTGTCGCGACGGGTGAGTTCGTGCTTCTTTATCACTCCCTTAGCATAGTCGTCGCAATGGGCGCACACCACAAGACCATACTGAGTCTTGCCGTTCATCGTCTGTGCATAGATGTAGTACTGCTCTTTCTCGTCCTGCACCAGCCACCCTTTGTCCTGGAACATCTTGAAGTTCTCTGCCGCCTTCTCATATACACGCGGGTCGTACTCGCTGGTGCCCACAGGGAAGTCTATTTCTGGTTTTATGATGTGGTAGAGGCTCTTCTCGTTGTCGCCAGCCTCTGCCCTTGCCTCTTCTGAGTTGAGCACATCGTATGGACGGCTCTCCACTTGCTCCACCAACTCCTTAGGCGGACGCACTCCCTTAAATGGTTTTATAACTGCCATGATTAATTATATGATTTTATAGATTTGACTTTATTTTCTCAATCATCTCGTTGTATTCCGCGTCGGTGAGATAAACCTTACCGGGATTCATCTGGAACGTGCCGCCATAATCGGGACCATCAATGTACTTTGGCGCGAGATGGAAATGAAGATGCGACAGTTTGTCACTATATGCTCCGTAGTTTATCTTCTCGGGGTTGAACGCCTTCTGCATTGCACGAGTAACACGAGCCACATCAGCCATGAAAACGTTTCGCTCATCGTCAGAGAGTTCGTTGAGGTCGTTCACATGTCCGTTATAAGCCACGAGGCAACGGCCGCGATAGGTTTGCTCCTTGAAAAGGAAAGCACGAGAAACCGACAATGGACATATCTCTATCATCAGGTCGTGCAGCGTTTGGTTGTTAGTGCAATAAAGGCACTCTTTAGGGTCACTATGCATAATATAAATAGGTTATAATATCATGCAAAATTACACATTTCTTTCTAATATTCAAAAACTTTACTAAATAATTTGCCCGTAACTTGCATTACATCGTAATAATCGTTACATTTGTACTCGAATAAGAAAACCGCAAACGATATGAGATTATTTTCTACACTATTATTTGTGTTAGTTGTTGCGTTCTGCAACAAGGTGCAGGCACAAGATTTCGAGACGGCAACTCAAGCTGTACAGAACATGGGGTTAGGATGGAATCTGGGCAATACCCTAGATGCCAACAACCAGAGCGTTACAAACATCACATCGGCCTCTTATTGGGGACAACAAGGACTGGAGTCGGAGAACTGCTGGGGACAGCCCACAACAAAGCCCGAACTGATTACGATGATGAAGAATGCCGGTTTCGGGGCAATCAGAGTACCTGTAACATGGTATAACCACATGGACGCGAACGGAAACGTCGATGCCGCATGGATGGCAAGAGTGAAGGAAGTCGTGAATTACGTCATAGATGCTGGACTCTATTGCATCATCAACGTACACCATGATACCGGTGCCGATTCTAATAGTTCAAAACATTGGATTCATGCCAGCACAACCTCTTATAACAACAACAAGACACGATTCGAGGGACTGTGGAGGCAGATAGCTAACGAATTCAAAGACTATGGGGAGAAACTGCTGTTCGAGGGCTACAATGAGATGCTCGACGAGTACAACTCATGGTGCTGGGCTTCCAGAAGCTACAACAGCAACACAGAGAACGGTTACTCTGAATCAATTGCTACAGCCGCATACAATGCGGTAAACAACTATGCACAGAGTTTCGTCAACGCGGTAAGAGGCACAGGCGGGAACAACACGAAACGCAACCTCATCGTGAACACCTATGCGGCAGCAAGTGGAGAAGGAACATGGAACGCTCACCTAAAGGATCCGCTGACACAGATGAAGAAACCGTCAGGAGAGACCAACCATATCATTTTCGAGGTGCATTCATACCCCAACATCTCTAATCTTTCAAGTGCGAAATCTGCTGTCAATGATATGCTCACCACGCTGAATAACAACTTCGCGTCTAAAGGGCCAGTAATAATCGGAGAATGGGGAACCAGCAACGTCGACAACGGAAGCGACTATAACAACAACAGGGCTAACATGATAAGTTTTCTCGACCACTTCGTAAAGAAAGCAAAAGAGAAAAATATCGCAACATTCTATTGGATGGGACTCTCTGACGGCGCTAACAGGTCACTACCTGCATTTAACCAGGCTGACCTTGCAGAGACGTTGGCTAACGCATATCATGGAAGCAGTTCTGGCTTTGCGTTCCCGACACCTGACGACTTCCAAATAGTATATACGGTCAACTACAATAGTGAATGGGGAGAATTGTTCCTATATGGTGACTGGAATAATTCCACCTCGTTCCTATTAACTGATTATAAAGGCATTCGCGTTGAGTTAGACGATGACTATTCTGGAATATTACAAGTAAAGGTGTATGGTGACAAAGTTAGCGGCGACACTTACAAGGAGCAATACATGCCTTTGACTTCTGGTTCGAACACATCAACGCTTTACTTTAATGCCTCTACGCTTGGCTCCAGAGTCTATCGTATCACTCTCCAGAACATTACGAAGTCATCACCGACTGCAAAAGTAAAAGAAGCCACGCTGATTAAAACTGATGGTACTGAGGTTCCTGGTAAGATTACTGTTGCCTGGGGATGTACGGTCACTGCTGAGTCTACACCTATCAATACCGGCATTCAACTCGTCACGCCAACAATTACCGATGGCGATGATGCCATCTACAACCTCGCAGGTCAACGCATCAGCACACCAAGCAAGGGAAGCATCTATATCAAGAACGGAAAGAAGTTCATCGCGAGATAACAACTTTTCTAATATACAACAAAACAAATCCCCCAGACGCCTTGCGCATCTGGGGGATTGTTATTTATATGAAGGATACGAATTACTTGTTCACCTGGAACTTAGTGTCGCCATCCTTGAAGAATGCGTTAATCTGCTTTGCTGCTGCTATGCCGGCATTGATGTTTGCCTCTGCTGTCTGAGCGCCCATCTTCTTAGGAGTACTGAAATAGCGACCCTCGAACTTCAGGAACTCCTCGTCAGCATCTGGCTTGATGTCGGTAACGAACTTCAGGTCTTCGCGCTCAGCCATCAACTTGATAAGTTCTGGCTCGTTGATAACCTCCTTGCGGGCAGTATTAACGAGAATGCCACCCTTGTTCAGTTTGTTTACCAAAGCATAGTTGATGCTCTCCTTTGTCTCAGGAGTAGCAGGTATGTGGAGCGAAACGATGTCGCAATTCTCGAAGAGATCATCCTGAGAATCAACAGCCTTAACGCCAGACTTCTCGATAACTTCCTTCGGGCAGTATGCATCGTATGCGTAAACCTCCATTCCGAAACCTTCTGCTATGCGAGCAACATTACGGCCAACATTACCAAAGGCAAGGATGCCAAGTTTCTTTCCCTTCAACTCAGAACCGCTCTTGCCGTTGTAGAAGTTGCGAACGGCAAACACGAGAAGACCGAAAACAAGTTCAGCAACTGCGTTTGAGTTCTGTCCTGGCGTGTTCTCAGCAACCACATTGTGAGCGGTAGCAGCAGCGAGGTCGATATTGTCGTAACCAGCGCCCGCACGAACAACAATCTTCAACTGCTTAGCAGCGTCAAGAACCTCTGCGTCAACCTTATCCGAACGGATAATCATTGCGTCAGCATCCTTAACAGCGTCGAGCAACTGAGCTTTCTCTGTGTATTTCTCAAGCAGGACAAGCTCGTTGCCTGCTGCTTCTATCTCTTCCTTGATGCCTTTAACAGCAGCAGCTGCAAACGGCTTTTCTGTAGCAACTAATACTTTCATATCGCACAAGTATTAATGATTTGCCTCGAATTCCTTCATTGCATCGATAAGTGCCTGAACACCCTCTATTGTCTGAGCGTTGTAGCAGCTTGCGCGGAAACCACCTACTGAGCGGTGACCCTTGATGCCTACCATTCCCTTAGATGTAGCGAACTCGAAGAACGGCTTCTCAAGTTCTGCATACTCCTCGTTCATCACGAAGCAGATGTTCATAACAGAACGGTCTTCCTCTGCAACGGTACCCTTGAAGAGCTTGTTGCGGTCAATCTCGCTGTAGAGCATGTCGGCACGCTGGAGAGCACGACGGTCCATCTCCTTAACACCACCCTGAGCCTTAATCCAACGGAGGTTCTCGAGTGCTGTATAGATAGGAACTACAGGAGGAGTGTTGAACATTGAGCCCTTCTCTGTATGTGTGCGGTAGTCGAGCATTGTAGGAATTGGGCGCTCAGCCTTGCCAAGTGCATCCTCGCGTACGATAACGATGGTCACACCTGCCATAGAAAGGTTTTTCTGAGCACCTGCGTATATGATGTCGTATTTAGAAACGTCAACAGGACGGCTGAAGATATCTGAAGACATGTCGGCAACCTGACGAACGTTTACGTCGAGGTCTTTGCGCATCTCTGTACCGTAGATAGTGTTGTTTGTGGTGATGTGCAAGTAGTCAACATCCTCAGGAACTGTCCAGCCCTTTGGAATATAAGTGAAGTTGTCGGCAGCAGACGAAGCGACCTCAACCACCTCACCAAAGAGTTTTGCCTCCTTGAGTGCTTTCTTTGCCCAAGTACCCGTGTTCAGATAAGCAGCCTTCTTAATCAAGAGGTTGTAAGGAACCATACAGAACTGGAGTGAAGCACCACCGCCGAGGAAGATTGTCTTGTAGCCCTCAGGCAAGTCAAGGAGTTCTTTTACCAAAGCTTCTGCTTCATCAACCACTGGCTGGAAATCTTTAGCACGATGGCTAATTTCGGCAAGTGACAGGCCACTGCCGTTGAAGTCTAAAATCTGCTTAGCAGTATTTTCAATCACCTCGCGTGGAAGCATTGAAGGACCTGCATTAAAATTGTACTTCTTCATTTGTATTTATTGTTTATTGTTAAGTTTATAATTAACGGCGCAAAGTTACATAAATTCAGTAAGATGACCAAATATTTTATCACAATTTACAAATAATATAGGGTTAAGGTGTCTATTTGACAACTTCAATTAACGTTTTCACTCCTTTTACTTTTTCACCTTGCACGTTTCTGAGCACTTCGCGCACTCTCTTGCGGGCAACTGCTACGTAGCAATAACGCTCCTTGATGTCTATCTTTCCTATCTCTTGCTTCTCCAGTCCTCCCTTCTTGCAAAGGAAGCCCACGATGTCCACCTTTGAAATCTTGTCTTTCTTGCCTTTTCCTATATACAGAGTAACCATCTTGGGAGGCGCAGGCGAAGGAAGTCGCTCTGGGATAACGAACTCTTGCGGCTCACCTTCTATATATTCAGGGAGATACTCGTCTGGCCCTAATATAAAATAGGTAGTGCCGAGAGCATCCCAACGTGCTGTTCGCCCTACCCTATGTATGTAGGCATCTTCGCCAAGCGGCAAGTGATAATGCACGATGTTCTCAACGTCGGGTATGTCAAGACCTCTCGAAGCAAGGTCGGTGGCTATCAGCACATTGGCCGAGCCGTTGCTGAACTTGTAAAGCGCCGCCTCGCGTTGCGCCTGCTCAAGTCCGCCGTGAAAGGCGCTTGTAGAGAAACCGAGAGAGTTAAGGTATTCCTCTGTGCGCTCTACGCTCTCGCGGAAATTGAGGAACACGATGGTGCTCTGGTCACCGAAACTTCTCAGAAGCCTTTGCAACGTGTCGAGTTTGTCTTTCACAGGACTCTTCACGATGTTGATGCCAACACGTTCAGACACCTGCTCGTCTTCAATGAGGAAATCGACACGCGAAATCTTGCCCATGTTGACAAACGAGGGAATCTCATCTGCCTCGGTAGCCGATAGAAGCACACGTCTCTTGGCGTTATAGAACTTCTCCATAGCACGGCTCATCTCGTCGCGGAAGCCCATTTCGAGGCATTTGTCGAACTCGTCTATAACCACCCAAGCAACGCTTTCAACGCTGAAGTTGCCCTTATCGATATGGTCGTTGAGCCTGCCTGGCGTCGCAAAGACTATCTGCGGTCGTGTCTTCATCATCTGACGATGCTCATCCATCGTCGGGCGACCGCCATAAAGAGCCAAAGAGCGGAGTCCGCTGCCCATATTTGCAAGCACCTGTTGCGATTGAAGCGCCAACTCGCGGCCAGGAACAATCACTACCGCCTGCACCTCATCAACGCTCGCGTCTATACGCTCGGCCAAAGGGAGCAGATAAGCAAGCGTCTTTCCACTTCCCGTCGGCGACAGCACCAGCACGTCGTTCGATGAATGAAGAATAGCGTCAGATGTCTCTTGTTGCATCAAGTTTAGTTCCTCGATGCCCAGTTTATATAATACCTTATTTATATCCATAGTTGCAAAATTACAAAAATTAGTTTAATTATTTGCTCTTATGGGCAATCTTTCGTTTATTTTTCATATTTTTGCATGTCATTATCAATATTTTGACAAAAATAGAAATGATGAAAAAGAAAAAGATATTGTTCGCAATAGGCACTAACTCGCCTTTGGCAAAAGACAGGGTGATATGGATGAAAGCGCGCATCTTCGGACTTTTCGGCGACGACATCCGCTTCACGTTCCTCGTTGAGACCGACCCTATAGGCATAGTGTCGCCCAAATTCACCAATTGTGTTGGCATCGCATTCACCACTTTGCCTCTTGAAAGAATCAAGAAGACGTTCAAGGAGATTGAAAAAGAATGTGACGACACCGCCGAGAAGCGCAAGAACAATCTCATAGAGATGGACATCGACATCCTGGAATACGACGGGAAGCGCTATCATGAGAAAGACTGGAGCAGACAATATATCATCGATATGGTTGAAGAAGCAGAAATACTAAAGGAGGAAATAATATGAGAACACTCGCCATAATACTGATGTGCATCGTGGCAAAGGCTGCTACGGCACAGATTTTTGATGACTATTTCGAGGACAAGACTTTGAGGATAGATTATATTTTCTCCGGAAACTCTTCTTCGCAAGCCATCTCGCTCGACCAACTCAACCAGTCGCCGCGATGGTATGGGAAAAGAAGCAACCTCTCAGAAGTGCCTGTCGAGGGCAACGGGGCAATCATCGTGAGGGAACACTCAAAGGAAAACATCATCTACAAGAACTCCTTCTCCACTCTATTTCAAGAGTGGCAGACTACCGACGAGGCAAAAACAACCATCAAGGCATTCGAGAACGTGTTCCTTGTGCCTATGCCGAAGGATACCGTAGACATAACTGTGGAACTGAGGAACAACCGCCGGGAAGTGGTTGCAAGCATGACACACGTCGTGAACCCTAAAGACATACTTATAAGGCATATCGGCGAGCATAAGACTCCTTACGAGACGATGCTTCAGGCAGCAGACACGACTCGTTGCATAAACATCGCATTCGTGGCTGAAGGCTACACCCGCGAGGAAATGCCTATATATATAGAAGATGTGAAGAAGTCTATCGACGCTCTGTTCAGCCACGAGCCATTCAAGAGCCGCAAAGAGGTGTTCAACATAATAGCGGTAGAGCCTGCGTCGGAAGAGAGCGGAACGAGTGTCCCGCGCAAAGGTATATGGAAACGAACAGCACTCGGTTCCCACTTCGACACATTCTACACGGAACGCTATCTCACAACTCTGCACCTGAAGAGACTACACGATGTGCTGGCGGGATTGCCCTACGAACACATCATCGTGCTTGTAAACACCGAGGTGTATGGCGGTGGCGGCATACTGAACTCATACAATCTCTCGGCCGCTCATCATGCAAAGACGTTGCCGGTTGTGGTGCATGAGTTCGGACATAGTTTCGCAGGTCTCGCCGACGAGTATGCCTACGATAACGAGCCGATACCGATGTATCCCGCCGACATTGAGCCTTGGGAGCCAAACATCACCACACTTAAAGACTTTCACGGCAAATGGGAGCAGATGATAAGCAAGAAAACGCCTGTGCCGACGCCTGCGGACAAGAAGTACGCAGATGCTGTTGGAGTGTACGAGGGCGCAGGATACAGCCTCAACGGGGTGTATCGCCCGATGCAAGACTGCCGTATGCGCACCAACGAGAACCCCACGTTCTGCCCTGTATGCCAGAAAGCAATCAACAATCTAATTGATTTCTACGTCAAATGAAACGACACCTGCTCATAATATTGCTTCTGATGGTGTTCGCATTCTGCGCGAATGCCCAGCCTCGTCAGCGCCAGAAGAGCGAAGCATCGGAACAGCTGGGAATGGCTCTTGATTATTTCTCATCAGGGAAGTATCATGAGGCGCTGCTCATCTTCAGTCGTCTCGACAAGCAATACAACCTGAACCCCCGCTTCCATGCTTACATGGGAGTGTGCCAATATTATGAGTGGAACTACGAGGAAGCATGCAAGCTGCTCAGCGAGGCATTACCTAAACTCGAGGGACTTGCCCCACACGAGCGCAGCATCTATTATTTCACTTGCGCGGAGAGTTATTTCATCAGGGAGAAATATGCCGAAGCAATACCCTATTACGAGCAGCACCTGAACGTTTGCTATGAGAACGAGAAAGCAGACGCGCTCTACCGCATCGCCTTCTGCAACATGTTCACTAACAACAAACCTCTGGCGTTGGAGTATTTCACCTCTGCCCTATCCTACTACGAGAAGCATCCGAACAACGCTACGGCTCGTATAGCGCAACTGAAAAACATGATTAAGGGTCTGGAAGAAGAACTCAAAGAAACTCAGGAATAACCTTCCGCATTCCCATTGATGCCTTATTGCATCCTCAATGATATACCTTTCACACTCTAATTGATGCCCTTTCGCATCCTCGTTCATATACCTTTCGCACCCCGAAAGATATGCTTTCGGCTCCTCAAAGATATGCTTTGAGGTTGATAAATGTATGCTTTGAGGTAAATATTGGTTAACTGTTAAGCAAAGGATACTTAACAAACGGGCAAAAAAAAAGCGACAGGCTTCACAGCTGATCGCTCCATATCTCCAATAGGTATTAGTTTTTTTAAGGTAAAAAGATTGTTTTCAGGATAACGGTTGCAAAGTTACTCCATTTTTATTAACAATCCAAATAATTTTCTTTTTATTTTTTTGCATTTTGTTCCGTGTGCCCACACAACCGTAAAAATTATCATATTTTAACTTAAAAAGTTGTGCAAACGATTGACAAAAGCAATTTTAAAGGAAATAAAATGACGCTTTCTCACGTCCAGTTTTTATATGTTTCTATGTCAGGAGACACTCCTGAGGTGGTCAGAAGATACAAGTGAGGTGGTCAGGAGATACAAGTGAGGATGCCAGAAGATACAAGTGAGTTACTCAGCAGACATATCTGCCACCATCTGACGATACTGGTTGTAGAGGTGGGCACGTGCCACATAACCCTTAAGATGCCCTACGGAATCGATAACTGGAAGCATCGAGGCGTCGGTAGAATCGAACTTCTCCATCACTTCGTCCATCGGGTCGTTGTCACCAAGCACAGCATGCGGTTGAGTCATCAGTTGTGACACTCGGAAATGTGTGTAGAGCTCGGTACGGAACACGATGTGACGAAGTTTAGTAACGTCAATCTCTCCCAGCAACTGCCCTGCATCATCTACAACCGGGATAATGTTGATGCGGCTGCGGCTAATGAAATGGATAAGTTTTCCAAGCTCCATATCGGGCGAAACGGGCGTTACGTCTCGCTCAATAACGCTGTCAAGACTCATCAGAGTGAGTACGGCGCGGTCGGTGTGGTGGGTTATGAGTTGTCCCTGACGGGCAAGTCGCATTCCGTAGATACTGTGCGGCTCGAAGATAATGATGGTGAGATAAGAGCAGATGCACACAATTATCAACGGCACAAACAACTGATAGCCGCCAGTAAGTTCGGCTATGAGGAAGATGCCTGTGAGAGGTGCGTGCATCACACCAGCCATCACGCCAGCCATTCCGAGAAGAGAGAAGTTCTTTTCGGGCACATATACGCCTATCTGATACATGTTCCAAAGGCGGGAGAAGAAGAATCCGCCAAAGGCACCAACAAACAACGAGGGTGCGAATGTACCTCCACAACCTCCTCCGCCGTTAGTGGCCGTTGTGGCAAACACCTTAGAGAACACCACAAGTCCCACATATAATATAAGGAGGTCGCTGTGTCCATAGAACAAAGAGTTGTTCATTATTGTCTGCCAGTCGGCTTCTGTCTTTCCGTTAAGGAGAATGCTGATGCTTTCGTAACCTTCACCAAAAAGCGAAGGGAA
>JAEEGG010024292.1_pt1 | contig 11771 bp, 10 predicted proteins | sample 9134161 | NCBI WGS metagenome assembly JAEEGG01 (sample SAMN16246543, study PRJNA631951) | gut metagenome | biome: gut microbiome; feature: rumen; material: CR-attached | host: Bos | place: Iran: Karaj | collected 2018-10 | reverse complement strand
GCAGACGGGCGACGACCATATCCAGGACCCCGCCAAGTTCTTCACCGCCGACAGCGACATGCCGCGCTATCCTCATCAGAAGATATGGCCCTACACCGACTTTGTGCAACATCGCCTGTGGATGAAGAACGACATCCGCACGGGCTGGTGCCGCACCACTCCGCTGTGGGGACGTGGGCTGGCCGCCAAGTGTGGCAGTGGCGTGGAGCGCCTCCACGACTGTCGGGCTCGCAACGTGGTGGAGGCCATCATGTGGCATGGCTGCAAGAACGAGGGCGGCGTGAGCGACGCCTACACTACGGTGGAGAAATTCCGCAACCTGACGAAGAAGGAGCGCGACCAAATCATCTATTTCATAGAATCCATCTGAATCCTGCAGGTGCAGAACAATAAACCCCGCACCTTCTACGTTGATGAATTGTAACAGATAGCACATTGTCAAATAGTAAAACAAAATGCCTTCTCCTTGCCCTATACATACTCATCGTGGTGTGTATAGGGCTTGCCACGGTCGTAGAGAAATACCACGGCACGTCGTTCGTGGGTGAACACATCTATGGCTCGTGGTGGTTCTCGGCGCTGTGGGCGGTGCTCACGGTGGTGGCCTGTGCCTATATGTTGCAGCAGCGGCTCTACAAGCGTTTGGCCGTCATGCTGCTCCATCTGTCGTTTGTGGTCATCCTGGCTGGTGCGCTCACCACCCATCTCTTTGCCCGCCGAGGCATCGTCAGGCTGCATACGAATGTGCCCGAGGCTTTCTTCGTCGACCACGAGAGCCGGGTGCACCAGTTGCCCTTCTCGTTGGAGCTGAAGGAGTTTCGCATCGTCAACTACCCCGGCACCGACGCCCCGTTAGACTACCAAAGCGTCATTCGCTGCTCTGACGGCAAGGAGTTCGTTGTGTCGATGAACAACATCGGCCATGTCGACGGCTACCGCCTGTTTCAGTCGAGCTACGACTACGATGGGGCGGGTGTCACGCTGGGCTTGAGCTACGACCCCTACGGCATCGCCATCACCTATGTGGGCTATCTCATGCTGCTGCTGGGGATTATCGCCACGCTGCTGTCGCGCAAGACGCAGCTGCGGGCACTCTATCGCAGGGCTACGGCGATGCTGCTGCTGTTGGTGAGCATCAACGCCCATGCCAATCTGCAGACCGTCGACAAGGACATCGCCCACCGCTTGGGCACCATCCCCGTGCTCTACAACAACCGCATCTGTCCACTCAATACGGTGGCCACCGACTTTGTCACCAAGCTGACGGGGAGCGCTTCGTGGGAAGGCTATTCCGCCGATGAGATCTTCGCCAGTTGGATGATTTACTATTCGCCTTGGGAGCAGCAGAAGCTCATTCGCGTGAAAAACCATGATGTGCAGCAGCTGTTGGGCATCAGCGGGCAGTGGGCCTCCTACAGCGATTTCGTCAACGAGTATCATGAATACAAGCTACAGGCGGCACTCGAAGCGCAGAGGACGGGCCACGCCACCGTGGACACCAAAGCCCTGATGGAGGCCGACGAGAAGTACCACCTCGTAGAGATGTTCTACAACGGGCAGTTCATCCGCATGTTCCCCTATCAAAGCCCAAGTCCCCTCGGGAGCGGAGAGGGGGGCTTCGAGGGCTCCACCGTCAATTGGTTCTCGCCAGGGGCGCAGACTTTGCCAAAAGAAATCCCTGTGAAGGAACAGTTCTTCATCAAGCAAGCCATGGACTTCCTCACCGAGAGCATCGTCACGGGCCAGCGCGACAGGGCTTTTGAGATTATTGCCAAGATAAAACTCTTTCAGCGCGAGATGATTGGCGAGCTGCTGCCCAGCGAGCACAAGATGCAGGTGGAGATATTCTACAACACCTTGCGCAGTCAGAAGTGGCCTGTGTTCCTCTCGCTGGCATTCAGCCTTCTGCTCTGCGTGGCCATGCTCGCTTCCTTCGGTGGCAAGCGGCTCAAGGTGGTGGAGCTTGTGTTTGCTGCCCTTCTTCTTGTTTATCTCACGTTGCAGCTGGCCCTGCGCTGGTGGCTCAGCGGACATATCCCGGTGAGCAACGGCCCAGAGACCATGCTGTTCATGGCGTGGGTGCTGTTGTTGCTGACCTTCCTGCTGTGTAGGAAGTTTCCCATCATTGTTGCCTTCGGCCCGTTGGTGGGCTCCTTCTGTCTGCTGGTGGCCATGCTTGGTGGCAGCAGCTCTCAGCTCACCCCGCTGATGCCGGTGCTTCAGTCGCCGCTGCTCTCCATCCACGTCATGACGGTGATGTGTGCCTACGCCCTCTTCGCCCTGCAACTGCTGCTGGGCCTGCACGCTCTGGTCATCATGAGGAAAGGGAAGAAGAACTCTCAGCTGTCATCTGTCGAAGCCACCCTCGATAAAATCACCGCCTTGTCGCAGCTGATGCTCTATCCCGCCGTGTTCCTGTTGGCCATTGGCATCTTCCTCGGCGCTGTATGGGCCAACGTATCGTGGGGCAACTACTGGTCGTGGGATCCCAAGGAGTCGTGGGCGCTCATCACGCTCATGGTCTATGCCGTGCCGCTGCACAGGGTGTCTATCCCCGCCTTCAACAGTCCCCGCTTCTACCATATATATATGGTGAGCGCCTTCCTCGCCGTCCTCATCACCTATTTCGGCGTAAACTATCTGTTGGGTGGCATGCACAGCTACGCCTGAAACGCGCTAACGGTCGGGTGCGGCGCGTATTCGCGCCGGCCTCCGTTTGTTTGCAAAAACAGCAATCGTTTTCCCCCGCGGCCTGTCGCTCGGGTTAAAGTCGGTTAATTTTCTGCAAAATTGCAGCCGTTTCGGGAAAAATGTGTAATTTTGTCAGCTGTTATGAAATACGAGGAGCTGCAAGGCATCAAGCAGAGGTATAACATCGTGGGCAACTGCGAGGCTCTGAACAATGCGCTGTCGGACGCCCTGAAGGTGGCACCGATAGACATCAGTGTGCTCATCATCGGCGAGAGCGGTGTGGGAAAGGACATCCTGCCCCGGCTCATTCACGACAATTCGCCGCGACGGCGCGAAAAATATTTTGCCATCAACTGTGGCGCCATTCCCCAAGGCACCATCGACAGCGAACTCTTCGGTCATGTGAAGGGTGCGTTCACTGGTGCCATCAACGACTCACCCGGCTATTTCGGAGTGGCCAACAAGGGCACGCTGTTCCTCGATGAGGTGGGCGAGCTGCCCATGGCCACGCAAGCCCGATTGCTGCGCGTGTTAGAGAATGGCGAGTATATCCCTGTGGGAGGCACTGAGGTGCGCCACACCGATGTGCGCGTGGTGGCCGCCACCAACGTGAACATCGAGCAGGCCATCAGCGAGAGCCGATTCCGCAGCGACCTCTACTACCGTCTGAACCGCGTGAACATCCAGATGCCCCCACTGCGCGAGCGCGGCGAGGACGTGGTGCTGCTCTTCAGACTCTTCGCCATGGAGATGTCGCAGAAGTACAAGATGGAGCGAGTGCAGCTCACCGAGGAAGCCAAGCAGATGCTGATGCGCTACAAGTGGCCGGGCAACATCCGACAGCTGAAGAGCGTCACTGAGCAGATATCCATCTTCAGCAAGGAGCGCACCATCACGCCGGAGGTGCTGGGGAAGTTCATCCCGCAAGACCGCGAGAGCACCCAGCTAACGGTGCTCTCTCGACAGGGCGGCGACCATTCGTTTGAGAATGAGCGCGAGTTATTATATAAGATATTGTTCGAGCTGCGCGGAAACGTGAACGACATGCGGCGCGAGATGAGTCAGCTGAAGAAACAGTTGGAGGACGTGCAGGCCAACCCCACCATCATTGGCCCTGCCTCGACGCTGCAGCCGCTGACGCCCATGCCTGCCGTGGAGGATGCCGTGGCCGAGGAGTACATAGAGCCAGCTACGGAGCATGAGAACCTGAACCTGAACGACATCAGTCGACAGATGCTGGAGAAAGCCTTGGACCGCAACGGCGGCAACCGCAAGAAGGCCGCCACCGAGCTGGGCATTAGCGACCGTACGCTCTATCGGCGGCTGAAGCAATATGGAATGGAAAAGTGAAGGAGAAACGGGAACAGTGATAAGTGAGAAATGAAAAGTTTAAAGATGGTTGAAAGATTAAAGTGGATGGGTATCGTCGTGGTACTTGTCGCTTTCCACTTGTCGTTTCTCACATCCTGCAAGGTGAGCTACACCTTCAACGGCGCCAGCATCGACTACACGAAGGTGAAGACCATCCAGATTGCCGACTTCCCCATACGTTCCAACTATGTGTGGGGTCCCATGTCGAGCATCTTCAACAACCAACTGAAGGACCAGTATGCCAACCACACCAAGCTGCAGCAGGTGAAGCGCAACGGCGACCTGAAGCTGGAGGGCGAGATCACCCGCTACGAGCAGCGCAACAAGTCGGTGTCGGCCGAGGGTAGTTCGGCGCAAGTGGAGCTGTCGCTCACGGTGAATGTGCGTTTTACCAACAATACCAAGCATAGCGACGACTTCGAACAGTCATTCACCGCCAGTCAAAGCTACGACTCGAAGTTGAGCCTCAATGCCGTGCAGGAGGAGCTGGTGACGCAGATGGTGAAAGACATCACCGACCAGATATTCAATGCCACCGTGGCCAAGTGGTAGCACGCAGCGGCGGAGGAAGATACGTGAGCGAGATATGGACATAGCAGAACTCATCAAGAACCCAGGGCAGATGGACCGCGACACACTCTATGAGTTGCGGTCGGTGCTGGCGTTGTACCCGTATTTCCAGAGCGCTCGTCTGCTGTTGCTGCAGAACCTCTTCCTGCTCCACGACCCATCGTTCGACGAAGAGTTGCGCCGCGCCGCCATCTATATCGGCGACCGTCGCGTGCTGTTCCAGATGATTGAGGCGGCCCACTATCAGCTGACGCATGACAAGGAAGCCGCAGAAAGCGCTGCCCCACAGCCGCAGCGGGCCGATGACAGCCGCACGCTGTCGCTCATCGACGACTTCCTGGATTCGCTGCCCAAGGAGGAGGAAGAAGCCGAAAAGAAGAACGAGCGGAAGCCCACACCCGCCGATGCCGCCGTGGACTATGTGGCCTATCTGCTCGAAACCGAGACCGACGAGGAGCGACAGCAAGCCTCGATGGCACCACAGCTCATCGGCCAGCAGCTCATCGACAGCTTCATCGAGAACGACAAGGGGAAGATTGTGCTCAACCAAAATCCCGTGCTGAAACCCGAGGTGGAACCAGAGAGCGAAGAAAGTGCAGAAAAGACCGAAAATAACGTTTTTACCGAGACTTTGGCCCGTATTTACATCAAACAGGGCAATTATTTGCGTGCTTTGGAAATAATTAAGCAATTAAATTTGGATTTTCCAAAAAAAAGTGCTTACTTTGCAGACCAAATTCGATTTCTCGAAAAATTGATCATCAATAACAACAAAAATAAAGCGTAAAAAATGTATCCAATTTTATTGATCATCATTGTGATTGCTGCCATCCTCATGGTTGGCATTGTGCTGATTCAGGAGTCAAAAGGCGGTGGCCTGGCTTCCAATTTCTCTTCCTACAACCAAATCGGTGGCGTGCGCAAGACGACCGACTTCATCGAGAAGACCACATGGAGCTTGGCAGCTGCCATGGTTATCATCAGCGTGCTCTGTGCCTATACTGCTCCCAAGAGCGGACAGCAGGGTGCCGTCGTGAACGAGATCCAAGCTCCGGCCGTGAACCCCAACAATGCCCAGGGCATCGAGGCTGCTCCCATTGAGACACCTGCCGCTGCCGACGAAGCACCTGCTGCTCCTGCACAGGAGGCTCCCCAGGAGTAATCAGAAGATAGCAAATCACAATCTTTTGGGAATATGCATTTCCGCTTCCGTGCAGTTGATGGACGGATGCGGATTTGTTTGTTTCCCCTTTCTTTCCTAATCCTCAACCCATCATTCATCAGTAATTGTTGCCATGAATATAGAGACATTGATTAGCCAGGCTGCTGGCGAGGCCGTGAAGGCGCTGTATGGTTTAGAACCCAATGAAAAGATGCTGCAACTACAGAAGACGCGCAGCGAGTTCGAGGGAAACCTCACGCTCGTGGTGTTCCCCTTTGTCAAGGCTGCACGCAAGAGTCCGGAGATGACGGCCAACGAGATTGGCCAGTATTTGGTGGACCACTGCCCGGCTGTGGAGAGCTTCAACGTGGTGAAGGGCTTCCTCAACATCAGCGTAGGGCAGGGGGCTTGGCTCCAGCTGCTCGAGACCATCGACCACGATGAGCATTTCGGCTGCAAGGCCGTGCACGAGGATTCGCCCCTCGTGATGATTGAATATTCATCGCCCAACACCAACAAACCGCTGCATCTGGGCCATGTGCGCAACAACCTTCTGGGCTGGAGCTTGGCGCAGATTATGGAGGCCAATGGCAACCGTGTGGTGAAGACCAACATCGTGAACGACCGTGGCATACACATCTGCAAGTCGATGCTGGCTTGGCAGAAGTGGGGCAATGGCGAGACACCCGAATCGTCGGGCAAGAAGGGCGACCATCTCATCGGCGACTACTACGTGCTCTTCGACAAGCACTACCGTGAGGAGGTGAAAGAACTGGTGGCGCAAGGCGTGGACGAGGAGAAGGCCAAGCAGGAGGCTCCCCTCATCAAGGAGGCCCACGACATGCTGGTGAAATGGGAACAGGGCGACCAAGAGGTGCGCTCTCTGTGGGAGATGATGAACGGCTGGGTGTATGCCGGGTTCGACGAGACCTACAAGAAGATGGGCGTGAAGTTCGACAAGATTTATTACGAGAGCCAGACCTATCTGCGTGGAAAGGCCAAGGTGGAGGAGGGACTGCAGAAAGGACTTTTCTTCCGCAAAGACGACGGCAGCGTGTGGGCCGACCTCACCGATGCTGGTCTCGACCAGAAGCTGCTGCTGCGCTCCGACGGCACCAGCGTCTACATGACCCAGGACATCGGCACCGCCGAGATGCGCTTCCACGACTATCCCATCGACAAGATGATTTATGTCGTTGGCAACGAGCAGAACTACCACTTCCAGGTGCTCTCGCTGTTGCTCGATAGGCTGGGCTTCAGCTGGGGCAAGGACTTGGTGCATTTCAGCTACGGCATGGTGGAGCTGCCCAACGGCAAGATGAAGAGCCGCGAGGGAACGGTGGTGGACGCCGATGACCTGATGCAGCTGATGGTGGACGATGCCTACCAGACCTCGATGGAGCTGGGCAAGTTTGCCGACATGACCGAGGAGGAGCGCCGCGACATTGCCCGCATCGTGGGCATGGGTGCCCTGAAGTATTTCATCCTGAAGGTCGATGCACGCAAGAACATGCTCTTCAATCCCGAAGAGTCAATCGACTTCAACGGCAACACCGGGCCTTTCATCCAATACACCCACGCCCGTATCCGCTCGATTCTGCGGAAGGCCGAAAGTGCTGGGTTGTCCGGAATTTCAGGAATATCCGGACAATCCGGATTATCAGGAAAAGAAGTGGAGCTTATCCAGAAGATGAATGAGTTCACGGCGGTGGTGGAGCAGGCTGGCGCTGACTATTCGCCCAGCGGCATCGCCAACTATTGCTATGAGCTGACCAAGCTCTTCAACCAGTTCTACCACGACTATAGCATCCTCAACGAACCTGATGAGCAGAAGCGTGCTGTGCGTCTGATGATTGCCCGCAACGTGGCCAAGATATTGAAGAGTGGCATGGCCATGCTGGGCATCGAGGTGCCAGAGAGGATGTGACGCTATGCAGAACTCTCCCGTCTATAGGAACGATACCGTGCTGCCGTTGCCACTTGAGGTGACGGCAGACGCGTGGGCGGTGGACGCGGCGTGCAGTGGCAACCCCGGACCGATGGAGTATCAAGCCATCGACCTGGCCACGGGGGCGCAGGTGTTCCACTTCGGCCCTGTCCACGGCACCAATAACATCGGGGAGTTCCTTGCCATTGTGCACGCCCTCGCCCTCTGCTGGCAGAAGGGACTACACCATAAGACCATCTACAGCGACAGCTACAATGCTATCCTTTGGGTGAAGAAGCGGCAGTGCAAGACAAAGCTGGAGCGGACGCCGCAGACCGAGCAGCTATATAATATTATTGTACGCGCGGAAAACTGGTTGCGCATGCACAACTATCAGAATCCCATCGTGAAGTGGGACACAGGCCGCTGGGGCGAAGTGCCCGCCGACTTTGGCCGGAAATAGGGTAGGTTAGGGGACTCTTGCGTAGAGGATGATGACGTTGCCGTCGTAGACTTCTTTTTGTGCTACGCAAGCATTGGCGGGCAACTGGGGTGCGCGTGTGCCGCCCGCCACGGTGAGCAGCGTGTTGGTCTCCACCCGTATCTCATCCCACAGCCCTTGTACCAGGAACGACTCAAGGGTTTTGCGGCCTCCTTCCACGATGAGCGACTGCACATTGTGGTGGTAGAGGCTCTCCAGATTGAGGGGATGCTGGCGGTCGACCACCAGTCGGTTGGGCGATGGCCCTACCCAGTGGCGCACGTTGAGTTGTGGATGCTCGCGGTCGTCGGTGACGCGGCCCACCAAGATGGCGTCTTCCTCTGAGCGCATCTTGTGGTTGAGCATCTGTGTGAAGGGGGTGGAGATAGCTATCGCCTGGCCATCGGCATCGATGAAGCCGTTTGCCGTCTGTGCCCATTTCAGTATGATGTAGGGTCGATGCTGGCTGTGGAAGGTGAAGAACCGACGGTTCAGCCAGCGGCACTCCTTCTCCATCACGCCCACCGTCACGTCGATGCCAGCCCGTCGCAGCTTTTCTATCCCTCGGCCTTTCACCTCGGCAAATTCGTCGATGCAGCCCACCACCACTCTCTTTATTCCTTTGTTAATAATGAGGTCGGCGCAGGGCGGTGTCTTGCCATAGTGCGAACAAGGCTCCAGCGAGACATACATGGTGGCTTGGCCGAGCAGCGCTTCGTCGTCGGCGCTGACAGAAGCGAAGGCCATCACCTCGGCATGGCCTTCGCCACACCGAACGTGGTAGCCTTCGCCAATGATTATATTGTTTGCCACAATCACCGCCCCCACCATGGGGTTGGGTTTGGCGTTTTGTCTCCCGCATTGGGCCAGCTGCAGGCAGCGGCTCATGTAAATCTCGTCGTTGTTCATTTGGCTGTTGGAATGAAGCATCTATTGTGTCGTAGTAATTGTTTGCAAAAATACACAAAAAAAAGTTCCGCTCCAAATTTTGCCATGTAAAAAATAGTTGTTAAATTTGCATGCGAAAAGAATGACCCTCTAACAACTATTACCAATAGCATGGAAACAATCAAGAACGAACATCTCACGGTCGAGGTATCGGAGATGGGAGCCGAGCTCCAAAGCATTAAGGACAGTGACGGACGCGAATATTTGTGGCAAGGAGGCGACAAGTGGCCCCGTCGCTCGCCCATCCTCTTTCCCCTTGTGTGCAGTGTGAACGACGACACCTACACCGTCGACGGCCAGGAGTATCATCTGCCTCGCCATGGCTTTGCCCGCGACACCCGCTTCAAACTTGTCGCTCAGGGTGAGCATAAGGTGACGTATGCCCTTCACGAGACGGAAGAGACCCTGAAGGTCTATCCTTATCATTTCAACCTGGCGGTGAGCTATCGCTTGAGTGGACGGAAAATCCATGTGGTGTGGCATGTGGAGAACACCGATGTGCGCGACATCCATTTCCAGATTGGCGGACATCCCGCTTTCTTGGCTCCCGGCTGCCGCGAGGACGAGGAGCTGAAAGGCGTCATTGCCCTTGACAACCACCAGCCGCTGCGGGGCTTGAAGAGCTATATCGACGGCTCACACGAGATGACCGAAATCAGCCTCGACGACATCCACGAGGGCCTCATCGCTTTCAACGACGAGTTCTTTGCCAACGACTCGGTGAAGATTCACGACTGCCAAGTGCACCAGGCATCATTGCTCAACGCCGATGGCTCACCCGCCGTCACCGTCAGCTTCAAGTGCCCCATCATCGCCTTCTGGAGTCCCTACAAGAAGAAGGCCCCCTTCGTGTGCATCGAGCCTTGGTATGGACTGGGCGACCCGCGCGGCTGGAAGGGTGAGTTCTGCGACAAATACTACATGAACCACCTGCAGCCAGGCAGCTCATTCATGTCGGAATATACCATTGAGATTGGTGGATAGCTCAGCAGCTCATGGCTGCAGGACGTGGAAGTCCATCACCACCATGCTGCCGTAGTCGCGGTGTGGCCTGATGGCCACACCCATCCATTCATACTTTTCGTTCAGCAGAATGCGTCGATGGCCCAGCGCAGCGTTGTTCTCGCCGGCATCGATGAGCAGGTCCATCACGATGGCCAGTCCGCCCGAATATCCTTTCGACGAACAACACTCGGCCAGTCCGATGTTGTCTTCACATCCTGTGCCCTTGCGGTCGTGCCCCGTCAGCCCCATGACCCCGCCTTTGCTGGCAAGGCATTCGGCCGACTCGAAGAGACGGTCGTCGGGGCGCAGGATGGGTATGGGCTTCATCAGCTTCAGTTCGCGAATCAGTGATGCCTTCCGCTCGTCGAAGGCATACGAGTTCTTCCACCCAATCATGCCGTTGTAGGCATTGGCATAGGTGTCGGCAAAGCGGGCAGGGTTCAGTCGCAAAAGGTTCAGATAGTAGAACACTTCGCGCTCGGCCACGGCAAGATAGCTGACCCTGGCCGCGCTGTTGGCTTCCAGTTGCTCTTCTACGCTCCACTGGCCTACAAACTGCTGGTCGAGGGCTTCTTGTGCGCTTCGGTTCCTGTCTTCCAGCGTTTCAGTTATATGTTTCTCTCTGTCGTCGCTGCACGACACACTCATCAGGGCCATCAGCCCCATCAGTATAAGCAGTTTTTTCATTATCGCGTGTATTATTTCGCTGCAAAGTTACGAAAAAAAGGCTTAACAATGGCTTTCGGTAATTGTTTTGTTGGCCTCACGCCGTTAAAAATCATTAAATAAACGAACAATTCTTGGCTGCTTTGCGCTTAAACTCCCAACTTTTTACTACTTTTGTCACGAAATGTGAACATACCAATCAAATCAGTAACTCAAAACAGTTAAATGATGGACTCTCAAGAGAATGTTCTCGTCAATGCTTCGCCAGTCGAAGAGACGGGAAACCAGGAAGTGACAAACGTGGAAGAGCAGGTGGTGGCAACCCCCGAAACTTCTGTAGTGGAGAACGCCGAAGTACTCGCACAAGAGGATGCTCCTGCCGTGGATGCGGCTGAAGGCGAGGAAGTTGCGGCGGCCGAAGAGGAGCATAAACTCTACACCTCCAAGGCTGAAGTGTTGGAGCGTGTGAAGGAAATTGCCCATGGCGAGGAAATCCCGCAGAAGGACGAGGTGGACTATCTGAAGACCGTCTTCTACAAGCTGCACATCGCCGAGCGTGAAGCCAAGTTGAAGGAATACATCGACGGTGGTGGCGACCCTGAAGCCTACCAGATTACGCCCGATGAGGACGAGGATGTGTTCAAGGCCGAGATGGGCGTCATCAAGGAGCGACGTCAGCAAATCTTCCGCGAGCAAGAGGCTGAGAAAGAGGAGAACCTGAAGAAGAAACTGTCCATCATTGAGAAGATAAAAGGGATGGTGACCTCGCCCGAAGAGGCCAGCAAGACCTACCAGGAGTTCAAGGCCCTGCAGCAGGAGTGGCGCGACATCAAGGCTGTGCCCGCCGAGAAGGCCAATGAGCTGTGGCGCAACTACCAGCTCTATGTGGAGCAGTTCTACGATTGGCTGAAGCTGAACAGCGAGGCTCGCGAGCTTGACTTCAAGAAGAA
>JAEEGG010024291.1_pt1 | contig 11772 bp, 11 predicted proteins | sample 9134161 | NCBI WGS metagenome assembly JAEEGG01 (sample SAMN16246543, study PRJNA631951) | gut metagenome | biome: gut microbiome; feature: rumen; material: CR-attached | host: Bos | place: Iran: Karaj | collected 2018-10 | reverse complement strand
TATCAAAGAAAATTGCTGCCACATACAGTAAAAGCAGCGCAGGGATGCGCTGAAAAATCAAGCAGGAATTTTCGAAGAAAATTGCTGCGAATACACAAATCCATGGATGGATTTGTGTATTCAACTAATCCATCAAATAGTTGTATGCTGGTGCAAAACCGTTTTCGTCAATCATATCAAACGGCTCTTTAATATTTTTATCAAATACACCGTATTCTGATGATCCGTCCGCACGTCTTGTAAAGTCAACAGACAGCGGCTGATTGTCGCGGATTATAAGCTCTGAAGCAAAACCTGCCTTGTAGAGTTCTTTTTCAAGACGCCAGATTCCGATTGAGCGGCTTGGATTTATTGCAGAATGAACTGTGCAGACATCTGTCGGCTGTGTTCCTTCAAGATACCATGCTGTAACTTTATGATTACCGCACTCAGGAGTTAAGATTCCTCCGCTTACAGAACATACCGTAGCCTGAATAACGCCTGTTGCAGGCTGCGGGAACTGCTTTAACGGCAGGCCTGCGTTTACTTTTCCCATGTAGTCAGCCCATGCTTTTCCTGCAAGGGTTGAGCCTGTCATATCAAGACCAAGTGAATTTCCCTGGTTATCAAAACCAAACCAGAATACAGCAGTATAATACGGAGTAAAGCCTGCTGTCCATGCAGAAGCCCAGTTCTGAGTTGTTCCTGTTTTTCCTGCAGCCGGCATCTGGTATTTTTTGCCGTTTGCGTCTTCATACTTGAAAATGTCACCGTTTTGAGTCGGATAGGCAAGTGTTCCGCTTTTTACTGTATTTTTAAGCAGTTCTGTCATTACAAAAGCAGTCTGAGGAGAAATTACCTGTGCTGAACTTCCTTTTGCCTGCTGTGCCGAGCGGAGTGTTTTTTCAGGATTTTTTACTACATTGCCGTTTCTGTCTTCAATTGAGCGGATTGCAATTGGTGTAATTTCCTTACCGCCGCTTGCAAATACAGAGTAGGCCCTTGCAAGTTCAACCGGTTTAACTGAACATACACCAAGACCGATAGGGTAGCCCGGTACAAAGCCTCGTGAAGGAACTTCATCTTTAGGAATTCCTAGTAACGCAATAGCACGGTCAATTGCTGCCTCAAAACCTATTCCGTCAAGGATTTTGAGGGACGGAACGTTCATTGAGTGGGCAAGTGCGTACCAGAGTTCTACATCGCCTTTCCATTCACCGCGGAAATTCTGAGGAATGTATGGTTTTCCGTCTGCCGTGTGGAATACTACAGGAGTATCGGAAATAATTGTAGTCGGACTGAAGTTTCTGCTGTCGATCGCCGCAGAGTAGTAGAGCGGTTTGAATGATGAACCCGGCTGAAGTTTTGCCTGAACGGCGCGGATGAACTGGTTTTCACTGTCAAACTTGCTTCCGCCCACAAGGGCCGTGATGTAGCCTGTTTCATTTTCCAGGGAAATCATTGTTCCTTCGATTGTAGTTTTACTTGCATTTACTTTTGTCTGCTGGTTTGATTTGTTTACGATTCCAAGCTTTAAGGAATCAATTCCGAACATCAGCGACATTACGTCAACAAGCGGGTTGATGTCACTGGTATATTCAGCCTTTGCAATTGTTTCATTTCGCTGTTCGCTAACCTTAAGGCCCGGAATATTAAAAGTTAAAGTTAAAAGTTCTGTAAGCGGAATCCACTGCCGGATTTCTGAATCAACGCGTGCATTGTTACCGCGCTGGAAAGTTCTGTTAGCATAAGGAATCCAGCGGTCCATTACACTCTGTGCAACAGCCTGGTTTTTAAGGTTTAATGTTGTGTTTACAGTAAATCCGGAAGTATAGATGTCCTCTTCACCGTAGATGAGGTTTCCAAGTTCGCGCCTTACATATTCAGAGAACCACGGAGCATTGTCATCGTGGCTGAATACTGCGGCAGAAGAAATGCGTGTGTAATCAAAATCTGCCCAGTACTGCTCAAAACTTTCCTGGGACTGTTCCTTTGTTATATAGCCTGAGGCAACCATTGTCTTTAAAACATCTTTCTGTCTTTCCATTGCCCTGTTAGGATATTCAAAGGGATTATAGAAAGCAGGGTTTGAAAGCTGGATTACAAGAATTGCTGCTTCTGCGGGAGTAATCTGTGTTGCGTCGTGACCGAAGTAATATTTTGAAGCAGCATTTACACCGTAGGTGCCGCCGCCAAAATAAATTTTATTGAGGTAGAACTCAAGGATTTCATCTTTCGTGTAGCGCCTTTCCATCTGGATTGCCCACCACAGTTCCTTGAGCTTTCGTTTGTAGGACATGTCCGAACGGTCACAGTAAAGGGTTCCTGCAATCTGCTGGGTTAAGGTAGAACCGCCGCCTAAAGACATCCCCGTAAGTTTACCCACAACGGCACGGAAAAGGGCTTTGAGTGAATAGCCGTGATGGTCATAGAAAAGCCTGTCTTCCCGGGAAATTAAAGCATCAATCATGTGCTGGGGAAGTTTTCTTAAACTTATGATTTCGCGCTTTTCTTCTGATGCAAGTTCAGTAATAAGTTCACCGTTTATATCAAGAAGTTTTGTCGGAAGTGCAGAAGTAAATTCTGTAAACTGTTCGTTGTCTTTTAAGAATTTTGTATTTGAAAGTGCAAGTCCAAGACCGGCGCCAAAGAAAACTGCGCAGAAATAAAGTCCGGAAACAAAGGCGTAAGTAGACTTTTTAAGTTTATTCATATTCTTATAGAATAAGGAATTAAGGCCTTTAAGTCAATGTGGTACGTTTTTGTATAAAACGCAACCGGGCTGTATAAAAAAGATAGCGCGAAGGAACAGAGAGCTGTTATTTTTTTGTTAGAGTATGGTTAATGTGTTTGATATAAAAAAAGGCCGGCTGGCGCCGGCCTATGCCCATCAGGCAGTCGGGCTTCAATGGGTGGGAGGGGATAATTGACGCCCGACATTTTAAATATCGTCAGTATGTGTAAAAATCTTTAATATTTTTTAATTTTTTTTATTCTTCTTCAGTAATTGTTGCGTCTACAGTCAGATTTACTGTGTAGGAACGTCCGTTATCGGCATTTATGTTTTTTACAACTTCATAATCACCGATTACAAACTTAATTGTATGGCTTCCGGGTGTTGCAGTAAAACTGTCTTTTGTCTGTGTAAATGGTTTTCCGTCAAAGAATACTTTTGCGTTCTCTGGAGAAATAATCCTTATTACAGGTTCTATTCCCCGCAGTTCAACATTTACTATTGTATGTTTTGCCTGTTCTACAATAAAGGTTCTGACTTCATTGCGGTAATCATCACTTGTAATTGAAAGATGGTGTTCTCCTTCCTTAAGTATGATTTTTTCAGGTTTTGAAGAAAAACTCTGGTCATCTATGTAGATTTTATAGTCTGCCTTTTTACCGTCAGGTTCTTTTACATTAAGTGAAAAATATCCTTCGCTGCTCAAAACAGGACGTGCAGAAAGTTCAAACTGTGCATGTTCAAGGCTTTCAGGAGCACCTTTCATTGCAAGCATAAAGCGGAAGAATACACAGTTGTCTGTAAGGCGTACTGTGGGGTCCAGAGTTTTTGCATATGGACTTTCTTTAATGCTGAATTTTCTGCTCAGGGGAATATAAACAGTCTGATTGAGACGCCCCGGAATTGTGTTCAGGCTTGTCCTGTTTCCTGTGTAATCAATTGTATTTTCTGAAGGGGAAGGAGTAATATCGTTATAAAAAAGATAGGCAACTGTATCGCGCCATTGTGCAACTGTTTCAGGGATTTTAATTGTAAGTTCAATTCCGGTTATAAAAGTCCTGTCGTCTGGAAGAACTATGGCAACTCCGTCAAAAATACCTGAATATGAAGTAACTGCTGAATAATCGTCCGGAAGCATCATTTTATGCATTTTTGCAACCCTGAAGGATTCTGCATTTAATAAAAACGGACAGAAAAGAAAAAGAGAAAGCAGGACTTTTTTACAGTTTTGTATAATACTTTTCATAATCAGATTCAAAATAATTATACTTTAAGAATATTTTTTTGTATAGAAAAGAATTAGAGGCTTTTCTATTTTTTTTATTTTCACTGTAAAAAGCGGCTTTTAATTTAAAAATTTATCATTTTTCCAGGATCTTCTGGATTTCCGTTTTTCCTAAGCTCAAAATGAAGATGGGGGCCTGTACTTGCGCCTGTCGTTCCGACTTTGCCGATTTCAGTACCGCCGTTTATCTTTGCGCCTTTTTCAACTGATATTTTTGAAAGATGTGCGTACACGCTTGTCATTCCATTGTAGTGAAGAAGAATAATAAAGTTACCGTAGGTTGCATTGTAACCTGTCTGACTTACCTGTCCGGCCCTGCAGGCAAAGACAGAAGTTCCTTCAGGGGCCGCAAGGTCAATTCCTGAGTGAAACTTCCATTTACCAGAAATCGGGCTTATTCTGTAGCCGAAATTTGAAGTCAGAACTCTGGATTTTAAGGGGCAGAGCATCTTTGTATCAAGAAAAAACAGGGAGGTGGTCGAATCAAAACGGTCCCTTTCAAGAAAATAAAACTTTTTTCCGTCTATATCAAAAAGCCTTGCATTTTTAAGGCTGCCGTTCGTAAGGTGTTCTTTTAAAATAAGCTGCTCCCACGCACTCTCAGCATTCTCCGGAATAAAAAGTCCGCTGAAAGAACAGATCAAAAGGTCTTTTCCTGCGATTACTGTATCAGCAGAAGAAAGTCTGTTTAAGGTGGCAGATGTGTCTTTAAAAACTGGACTTAACCTTGAAGAAAGCCACAGAAAATCCATGTTATCAGGGATGTGTACTTTGTAGAAACTTAAAATCAGTCGTTTTTCGTTTCCTTTTTTGTCAAAAGTTTTGTAGTCTGGAAAAACCTGTGCGTTGTAATCAGCGTCTTCCTGAAACTGTCTGAATACAAGGTCTTTTGAATCCGGGTATTTTATGTATGGAAGTTTTGAACTTTCAACTTTTATGCATTCATTTTCCATGGCAGACAGGAAAAGACTTGAAAAAAATAAAAAAACAGATGCAATAAGAATTTTATTCTTCACTAAAACTTTCTTCCTGTTTTGACTGTCCGTTTTTTAATACAAAAGAGATGAGTCCCCAGATAAAAAGGGCTGCAAGAATTACAGCAAAAGTTAAAAATCTTTTACCTGAAAGAATTAAATATACGCTTAATGTAAGGGCGCCGGCTATTGTCAGTAATTTTAAAAATAAAAACAGGGCCGGCCTTATTCCTGTCTTTTTGATTTTTTTTACCGTTAAAAAAATTAAGACGGCAGCTGTAATGGCTGAAATAAAGAAAGTGTAGGTTTCAGGAAGGTTTGAAGCAAAATACCAGAGCGGCAGAACAAAAACTGCCCCGGTTAAAGTACATAAGAGCAGGAGAAAAAGAATCTTAAAAACTGAGGAAAGTATTGATTTATAGCCCTGTAAAATCTGCTTTAACATGATGAATATAACTATAAAGGTGCAAAAAAAAATCTGCAAGACCTTTAATCCTGCAGATTCCCATAAAGATAAAACAGACTATTCTTCAGAAATAGCAGTTGCCGGACATTCGCTTGCGCATGTACCGCATGCTACACATTTTGAAGCGTCAATTTCACGGTGACCGTTGTTTTCGCTGATAGCTCCAACAGGACAGTCTGGTTCGCATGTACCACAGTTTACGCATGAATTAGGGTCAATTTTATAAGCCATAATGTACCTCTTTTAAAATATTGTGCTTACAATTTAACACAGAAAATTCATGTAAACAAGTAAAAAAGGAAAATCCCTTACGATTTAGCCTATGCTAATTTGCCGTTAATGTGATATTTTGTTTTTTGAAGAATATTGTTAAGGGGATTTTTATGACAAAAAATGAAATTGCAAAAATGATTGACCATACACAGCTTTCTGCCTGCGCAGGAAAAGAAGATATTAAAAAACTCTGCAGCGAGGCTATAAAATACGGTTTTGCAAGCTGCTGTGTTAATCCGTTCTATGTTCCGCTTGCAGCAGATTTACTGAACGGCTCTTCTGTAAAGGTCTGTACAGTTATCGGTTTTCCTCTTGGAGCAAATTCTGCAGACGACAAGGCAAGTCAGGCTGCTATGTGCGTATCTGAAGGGGCTGATGAAGTTGACATGGTTGTAAATCTCGGTGCCGTAAAAGATAAGGACTGGGATGCAGTATATGAAGAGATTTATGCCGTACGCTGTGCCTGCGATGATGTTGAAACTGATAAAAGCGCGAAGATTATCGTAAAGGTTATTTTAGAAACCTGTTACTTAAATGATGAAGAAATCGTAAAAGTCTCTGAACTTGCAAAAGAGGCTGGAGCTGATTTTGTAAAAACTTCTACAGGTTTTGGAACTGGCGGTGCAACAGTTCATGCCGTTGAACTTATGCGTAAAACCGTCGGAAAAGACATGGGAGTAAAGGCTAGCGGCGGTATTCACAGTTTTGAAGAAGCGCTTTCGATGGTTAATGCAGGGGCAGACAGATTAGGCTGCTCTGCGGGAGTAAAAATAGTCACTGAATAAAATTAGATGGCAGACCAGTACATTATATTATCTTTAATTTCGTACCGGATTTTACCTGCGTTGCACAGTGCACTTAAGTATGAGCGCAGTGTGCAGCCGATAAGCGAATACTGCGTTAAGTGCATTTTGATTTCGTTTCTGTCTGCTGTGTTTTTTAAAAGCTGCTCAAGCGTTTTGGGTTCTTTTAATTCATCCAGAATCAGGTTTTCTGTTTCAAGAAGGGCGAGCTGATTTAATTCAACCAGACCTTCAATTTCAGAAACATAATCTCCGTGCCCTGGAACATAGAAATCTGCCTTAATTCCTGAAATTATTTTAAGACTCTGTTTAGACAGCTCTTCATCAAAAAGATACTGAATCCAGTATTTTTTTATAACGTTTCTTCCGCTTAAGGCATCACCTGCAAAAAAAACTTTTTTACCGTCAGTGTCAGTTACAAGAAAGCCCGTCTGGTCAATGTAATGGCCTTTTAAGCTTACTGCCTGGACTTCGATTGTATTTTCAAGGATAAAGGATTCATCGTTTTTAAAAGTTTTATCTATGCTGCATGGCTTTGCAACGAAATACGGAGTGTTCATCTCCTGGACAGGCATTCCTCCCCAGATGAGGCCTGCTTCAATTACAGGACAGTCCATTATTGCCGCTTCTCCCGTGCTGGCCCAGAGCTGGCAGGAAGTTTTTTCTTTAAGAAAAGAGTTCCCGCCGCAGTGGTCTGCATGGGAATGTGTATTGATTACTGCCTTTAATACAGGTTTTTCAAAAGAATGAGTTATGCATTCAAGAATTGTGAGGGCCTGAGCATCATCGTTGCCTGAGTCAATTAAATAAATATGACTTGAGCCGTCTTTCTTGGGAAGACTTATGACTCCGGTATTTGTCGGGCCCTTAAGACAGAAGATGTTTTGTGTCAGTTTGATTAACCGGTCTGAAAGCATAGTCATTCTTTTGTGCACTTTTATTTCATAAGACTAGTCTGAAAGTGCAAGGTCTCCTTCTTTTATCCATCCTGTTTTTCTGAATAACAGTCCGAAGCTCCATGTAAGGAGGGCTGGAAGAACAAAACAGATTAAAATAAGGCCAAGCCAGTCAAAGGCTCCGGGATTAACTGCAGCTGCTCCATGTGCAAGGGCTGCTTCTGAAGGATTGTACCAGCCTGAAATAACTCCAATCTGTCCTACAAGACCGCAGGTTCCCATTCCTGAACTTACTGCAGCTCCGTTCATTTCAAGTTTAAAAAGACAGGTTGCAAGCGGTCCTGTAATGATTGATGTAAGGCATGGCGGAATCCAGATTTTTGGATTTTTGATTATGTTAGGCATCTGAAGCATTGAAGTTCCAAGTCCCTGACTTAAAAGTCCTGAAACGCGGTTTTCCGGGAAACTCATTACTGCAAAACCAATCATCTGTGCACAGCAGCCTGCAACTGCTGCTCCACCTGCAAGTCCTGTAAGACCGAGGGCTGCGCAGATGGCTGCAGAAGAAACCGGAAGTGTGAGGAGAATTCCAACCAGAAGTGAAATTATAATTCCCATGATGAAAGGACGGAGAGTAGTAGCCCATACAATAATGTTTCCAAAGGCACTTGCTGCTTTACCGATATACTTTGCTGTTAAAACTGTAAGAAGGGCAGCAGTAAGAAGTGTAACAAGCGGTGTTACGATGATATCAACTTTAGTCTTTTTGCTTACAAGACAGCCTGCTTCAGCACTCGCAATTGTAATGAACAAAACTGCCAGGGGACCGCCGGCACCGCCTGTAACGTTTGCCGCAGAACCTGCTGCTGCGAGAGTGAATAAAACAAGGGCAGGAACCTGCATTGCAAAACCGATTCCTACTGCCATTGCAGCACCTACAACATGCGCGTCAGTTGCAAAGTTTCCTGCATCAACTAAAAACTGAAAGAAAACATTGCTTCCAAGCTTTAAAAGCTGCTGACCGAGTGTTTTTACGATTGTTCCTGTTAAAAGTGAAGCGAACAATCCCTGCGCCATTCCGCCTAAGGCATCAATAAGATATCTTTTGACGTACTTATTCATTTGTGTCTCCTGTTCCCGCTAGTGCGGGCGTTTTGTGAATTGAAGGCAAAAAGCCTTCTGTACTTCATTGATATACTTGTAAATGCCTGGCCGGTCATCTCAAACGTAACATCTGAAAATATCAACAACCATATCAAAAAAAACATTTAATTGCAATTTAGTGTTTTTTGAGGTCGTTAAAATCCCTTTTTATCAGTGGTAAAAGGTGTTATAATTAGAATATGTTTTTTCATGGTGGAACTAATTCAAGAAGATTAAATGACTATCTGGACTTTTCTGCAAATACAAGTCCTCTGGGCGTTCATAAAGCAGCTTCAAGGGCTCTTCTTGCACTTTCGCTTGATCCGGGAATCCTTGCAGCCTATCCTGACCCTAACTGTACGGAACTCAAGGAAGCCCTTTCTAAATACTGGAAATTCAAGGGACCTGTTCTCTGCGGCTCCGGTGCTGCTGACATTACGCAGCTTATCTCCATGGTTTTTGGGAAAAACGTTCAGGGAACTGCTTTTAACCTTATTGTAGAGCCTGCTTTTTCAGAATATGAAAATGCACTTTTAATGGCCTGTAGTGACGAAAAAATCCTTCATCTTACCCTTGAAGAAAAAAATGATTTTAAATTCACTGAAAATGATTTAGCCCGTCTTGAAAAAATCCTTTCAGGCGGTGTTCCGCTGATGTTCATGGCAAGTCCTTCAAATCCTGCGGGAAACGTAATGCCGTTTGAGATGATTGTTAAAATCGCCCAGCTCTGTGAAAAATCAAATACTGTATTAGTTCTGGATTCGTGTTTCTGTCAGTTTTCTGAAAAAGCTGAGGAAAACGTACGCACCCTTATTGCACGCAGTGATGAATTTCCTCATTTAATTATTCTCAACGCATTTACCAAGTTTTACGGCATGGCAGGCCTGCGTTTAGGCTATGCCCTTTGTTTTTCAAGTGATGTTTATAATCCGCTTGTTAATGCAATGAGGCCGTGGACTATTTCAACTGATGCACAGGTCACGGGAACTGCAGTAATCAGGGCAGAAATTGAAAGCGACAGCTGGCGCCGTCAGATGATTAAGCTCGTAAAAGACGAGAGAAAATATCTTTCTGAGTTTTTTGTTTCTACCGGAGCAAAGGTTTTAAGCGGGGAAGGAAATTATATTTTAGTTCAGTTAAATGAAGAACTTCAGAATAAAGCTGCAGCCTATGCCTCTTCTGGAGAACACAATAAAGATAAAAAAGGGCATAACGGTCCTAAAAAACAGTCCCTTGTAAACGAGGAACTTCATACACCGAATCCGTTCAATGCACCTTTGTGCCAGGCTCTTGCCCTGCACAAAATAGTAATCCGCGGATGTTCAGACTTTTATGGAATGGATTCAAGCTGGTATCGTGTTTCAATTAAAAATCACGACGAAAACACTCATCTGGTAAAGGCTTTAGAAAAGATTTTAAAAAAATAAGTCATGAATATTTACAACATAATAGCAGAAAGCTGTTCTCTTGTAATTTCATCCTGTACTGAAGATTTTTTTGTAAAGTACAGCTGTGTTTCTGAAGAAGAAAAATACAGAATCAATTCAATAATCAGGCAGAGCCTTCCTTCACTGTTTGAAGATTCAGATTTGTTTTGCATTCATACTTTAAAAGAAACAGACCTCACTGACGGATTTTTTATTTCACTTCAAACGCTTCTTGCTGCCTTAAAAAAGAGCAGTGACTATTATGCGGTTTTAGGCCTTATTCAGATTTTAGATGAATCCCTTTCAAATCTGCTTCAGCAGAAAATTGCCGATGCCCAGAAAGATGATTTTACAGTAGTTCTTAATACAAACAGGGAAACTTCCGGAATCGGGCTTTTGCCGCGCTGTTCGTGCGTCTGGGAAAGAAAACACAGGCTTTCTCACAGTTACAACCGCATGGATAACTTTCTCTTTAACATGCTCCTGATGGATAATTCTATCCTCGGTGAACTGATTGACCGCCATTTTTTCTTAAGTAAAAATCTTTTTCCTGATTTTTCTACACGACGCAGTTTAAAAATTGCCGCAACTCCGCTTCGTTCTGAAAGAAGTTTTGATGTCATTCCCTACAGTGAAGGAAAAGTCCAGTATTTTTGTATTGAATATAAAAATTCTGATTTTGAAACAGAAAATAATCTTATCTGGCAGAAAATTCTTGATGCCTGCTCAAAAAAAGCTGATATCATTGTTTTTCCTGAGATGCTTGGAAATCCGCATACTGAAGAGTTTATTTCTTCAAAAATAAAAGTGCTTCCACCAGCTGAAAAAGAGAACGTGCCTTCAATGATAATTCTGCCTTCTTACTGGCATAAAAAAAGCAACATTGTAACGATTCTTGATAAATACGGAAATGTTATCTGCCGTCAGAGCAAACAGAATCCTTTTCGAATTGAACAGAACGGTTCAGGCTACCTTGAAGGAATCTTTGCAAGTCAGGTCGTAAATATTTTTCATTTTGAGGGCATCGGCCGTATTGCAATTTTAATCTGTAAGGACTTTCTTACTACAAAATACATGGAGCAGCTTATGCGCTGTTTTAAGCTGACTTTAATAATTGTTCCTTCATTTTCAACAGGTTCCTACGATTTCCGTCAGTCTTTTGACCTTTGTGCACATGACGACTGCAATGTTGTATGGATTAATACCTGTTCAGCCTTCGAAAAAGGAAAAGAATCCAATTTTGAAAATATCGGTTATGTAAGAAAGCGAATCAGCCGCAACGATGACGAAGCCCAGATGCTTTGTAAAATGAATGTGTGTAACGGAATGTTTTCAGGAAAATGTTCTCACGACTGCATATATTATGAAACAATCAGCGGAGTCTGACAAAAGACACGAAGGATAACGGATGAAATTCAAATCAATAAAAAAAATTCAGGAAGGAAAGTTTATTACCCGCTACAATATAGAATACGAAACTGTTTCGGGTAAACCTAAAACCTATGAGATTATAAGCCGCTCCAAAGAAATTGATTCACTTGAAAAACTCCATGATTCAAAAATTGATGCCGTTATAATGATTATGCATGATGAGAGCCGTCAGAAAATTCTTTTAAGCAGGGAATACCGCATGGCTGTGGGGGAGTGGGTTTTTAACTTTCCAGCAGGATTAATTGACCCGGGAGAAAATGTTGCAATCGCTTCTGTCCGTGAATTGAGGGAAGAGACGGGACTTACGCTTATCCACATTGATGAAATCTGGCCCTCAAGTTATTCTGCCGTAGGCTTTTCA
>JAEEGG010024285.1_pt1 | contig 11774 bp, 7 predicted proteins | sample 9134161 | NCBI WGS metagenome assembly JAEEGG01 (sample SAMN16246543, study PRJNA631951) | gut metagenome | biome: gut microbiome; feature: rumen; material: CR-attached | host: Bos | place: Iran: Karaj | collected 2018-10 | reverse complement strand
ACTGAAAACATCACCAGTCTTGATACCTCCAACCATCCATGTTTGAAAATGATGGGAAATGTTAGTCTATTTCGTTTTTTTTGATAGAAATGCAATGCCATTTCACTTGAAAAACTGCCAGTTCAGATTACAGTTAACTTTCAGGTAATTTACTTTAAAGTTAATTAAAAGGAGAAAATCATGTTCATCGGCAGAGAATCTGAACTGGACGAACTGAATGCCTTGTACCAAGACAACACATTTCAGCTGGTTGTCATGTATGGGCGGCGACGCGTCGGAAAAACAACCTTATTGAATGAATTTTGCAAAGACAAGGCGGCAATTTTCTTTCTTGCTGCAGAAAGTAATAACAAACTGAATCTGGCTGCATTCTCAAATCTTGTCTTCCAACATTACCATGAAGAGAATAAAGTGCCTTTCATGTCATGGGAAAACGCTTTGATGTACATCCATCATAAACAAAAAGATCAACGGCTGATTCTGATCTTTGATGAGTTCCCCTATTTGGTCAAGCAGAACGCAGGCTTTCTTTCCATGCTCCAGAACGCCATCGATCATGTCCTGTGCAATGGACGGCTGTTCATCGTGCTGTGTGGCAGCTACATGAGTTTCAAGGAGAAGGAGGAGTCTAGTTCAAACAGTCCCGTCTTCGGCCGCAGGACAGCGCAGTTCCATTTAAAATCATTCGACTACAGGACAAGCATGCGTTTTCTTGAAGGCTTTTCCGTAGAAGACAAGTTGAAACTGTACGGTGCATATGGCGGCACGGCAATGTATCTTGCCCAGATTTCAAGTCATAAGAGCTTTGAAACGAACATCAAAGACAGCTATCTTCGGACAACAGCCTATCTTTATGAAGAACCATTGCTACTGTTAAGACAGGAAGTTCAGGAGCCTGGCATTTACAACGCCATCATTGCCGCCATTGCCTGCGGAGCCTCCAAGGCAAATGAAATCGCGACAAAAATCAGCGAACCATCCCCAAAATGCCTCAAATATATCAATACCCTTTGCGAATTGGGAATTATCTACAAGGAGACACCATTCGGTGAAAAGGAATCGTCCCGCAAAACCATCTACCGGATTGCCGATTTCATGTTCCGCTTCTGGTATCGCTATGTGTTCAGTAACAGGATTCTCGTTGAAACAGGCGCTCGTGACATCATTTGGACAAGGACAATTGCCAATACATATTCAGACTATATGGGAACAGTCTTTGAACGGATATGCCGTGAATATTTGCTTTGGAAAAACAGTCGTGGAGAACTGCCTATTCTTTTTACGGAAATCGGTCGATGGTGGGGAACCAATCCAACCGATCGTTCCCAAGTGGAAATAGACATCATCGCCAAGGATGGAGACGACTATCTGTTCTGTGAATGTAAATGGCAAAAAGAAAAGGCTGGAATACAAATCCTACATGATTTACAGAAAAAAGCAGATATTTTCTCCCATAGAAAAGGCAATTCATGGTATGTGCTGTTCTCAAAGAGCGGTTTTACGGAAGCTGTTCATGAAGAAGCCAAGAAGAACAACCACGTTATTCTGGTAGATCTGCATGAAATTGTCAACTTGTAAAAAACGACGACCACGTTGTCGTATATGATCAAAACGTGGTCGCCGTTAGTTAGTCAAACAAAACAGTTTTCAGTCATTCACAGCCTCACGGCTTCGCCGGCGCGAAGCGTCTGATGGACATCGTGTATGACGCCGTTGACGCGCAGTGTCTCAAGCTTGACAGAGCCTTCGATGACTGTGAACTTCAGCATGCCATCCAAAACAGCCAGCGTGCCGAAGGCGTTGCCGTTGGACCAGAACCATGAACCGTCGCCAACCGTGAACGTCATCTCGCCAGTCGTACCATCGTAGTGGTAGCCTGTCAACGCGAGCACGGACGCCCAGGCGGCCATGGCGCGCGCGTAGTGATGGCCACATTCCGCTTCGTTGAACGGACTGCGATGCAGTCCGTCGTAGCGTGCACGGATGTCGCGAATAACCTGCAGGCCTTCGTCCTTCAGCCCCACATACAGCATGCCGACGGCCGCCGTATATTCGAATCCCGTCATGACTTCCGAGAAGTACGGGAACGGGACGGTAGGACGGTCGCCATGCGGATACGACGCCATCAGCAACGCATTGTCGTCGCCGCCAACGAAGGAGCGCATATTGTTGAAATGATCATGGAAGCCGACTCGGCGGTTGTACTTCCAAATGGATTGGAGTGTTGTCTTAACATGCTCATGGTCAAGCAATTCCGGAAGTCCGAGAATGAACGCGAAATATGGTCCGACCAGTTGGTCAACAAGGCATGCCTTGCCGAGCTGCGCGTCCGGATGCTCTAGATCATTGGTTCCCATGCCGCTCTTAAGTCCTTTATGGATCGCATCCAGTGAATGCGGCGGCTGGATGATCTGCTCATAGAAGTCACCATTGAACAACTTCTTGTCCATGACTTCCGCGGCGGCTTTGGCGAGCTTTCCGCATTTTTCAGCGAACTCGTTGTCGCCCATGTACTTCGCCATGCGTTCCGCACATTGCAACGCGCCAATATACCACCCTTGCATCTGGCCGTTGGGGCCATAGTATTCGACGTCCATCGTGTTATGCTGGCAGCCCTCCATGGAGCCGTCCATATCGCCATCCCAACCGCCTTGCACCCAGCAGAAGGACATGGCCTTGCGGACGTTTGGCCACAGGCGTTTAAGGAATTCGTCATCGCCGCTGAGCTTCCAGTCGCGATAGATTTTCATTATGCAGCCGAGCTGGCCGTCCGCCGCCGCCAGGAAGGATTGCTGCGCACGTTCCAGCGGGAGATTGACGCGGAAGCTCATGAAACCGTCGTCGCGAGTCGCATGCATGAATTCCGTCTCACGCATGTTCCGCGCCAACGCGCCAAACAAAAATGCCGTAGTCTGTTCATAATTCCACACATGCGTGCAGGAACCATGGCAAGAGCCATGATTGTCACCGCAACCCTCCCAGCCGAAGAAATTGCCGTCCGCAGTGCGGAAGGCCGTCTGTGTGCGCAACGTGGAGATATTGAACAACGCCGCTTCCTTCACTTCTGGCGGCAACGGCGATGCTAAGAACGCGTTCACAAACGCCAACGTGCGGGCCTCCAGTTCAGGCAGGCGGCGTGCCAATTCAGCCGCCGCCGCCCACGCCGTCGGGAAACGCGAGCAATAGTAGTTGCCGATGATGTCCGGATCGTTGTCAGGCTTGATATCCTTTCGTGCATCGGCAGGCAACGGCGTCCATGTGCGGCGGTTTGGGAAGCGCCACGCGAGTATGAACGTGAACGTCGTTTCTCCTTCTGCGGGAACGACTTTGCGCAAGCAGAGCGATGCCTTCTGCCATTTGGCGTTGCTTGAGCGATTTTCCAATCGACCGTCGTCGCTGAAATCATCCCAGAAGTCCAACAACGGAACATTCCAGCCGCGATTCAGCCATGCCTCGCGGTAGGTGAGATCGCCTTCATCCGCCGTGACGAGCACGACAACGCCATCGCTATTCGCGCCTGCGTTGTCGCCTTCCGACCACATCGTAATACCGCGCAAACCATCCGCTTCACTGTACTGGTTTTTCCAGACTTGTCCTGCTTTGTCCTGCCCTGTGCAGTTGTTGGCCACACCGCAGACGGATACAGGCATCGGTTTGGACGTCTTGTTGCGGATCACATAGCGCAATACGGCGACAGGGTAGCCCGACGCATCCGCATCCGTCGGAATGAGCGGATTGAAAGCCTGTAACGTGGCGGAAAGCGGCGCGTTCGCATCTTCGAGATTGACCTGTCCGAACGGATACGCGGCGTCGAACGTAACGTTGCGGAAACGCGGCATGCCGTGATTCCATGCCCGCGAGCCCGACGGCCCTTCATATTGGAAATCGGAATACGGTCCTTCCAGCAGTTTTGCAAATGGCTTTCCGCCTTCAGGTTGCGCCTGGACGCAGAAATTCAACGCCACACCGATGGCGCCCTTCGCGGGCGTGTTCATGATTTCGCAGTCGCGGAAATCGCCGCGTCCGCCCAACGACAGCGTTCCCGTGCCAATACCGCCCAACGGCAAAGCGATTTTCGCGACGTGATTCTGGTCATAATGCTTCAAAACAGGCCAAGTTTTCATACTGCTCCTTTTATGGGAAGGTGATATTTCATTCGCGTTGACAACAACTGCCAATATAACCAATACTTTCAAGAGGGCAAATTTCATCGATGTCTCCAACATAAGGGTAGCGATTATCTTTTACCTAATATATACAGCGCTTCCTGCAAGGCAAATCTGAACACTTTCTCCTTCAAAACACTTTTTTTCTCCCATACGTTCTTTATTTTATCAATTCATGGAATATCTTTATGATAATTCACTCAATAACAAGCATTTCGAAGAAAATCAATATGACTTTCCATTTCAGATTTGACATTTTCATGGCCATCTGTGTTTTTCTACCATTGTTCCCCCATGCGCAGGAAACGAAACCATTGTTCTCAATGGATTTCAGCAAGCAGGAGGATTGGCAGCAGAGCGAAACCGTTCGCTTGCAAAAGGATGGTGACACGGTCTTTCTGCGTCTGCAAACCATTGAGCCGGAGAAACATGTCATGATCTACCGCCGTTGCTACATGCCGCAGTCATCCCGTCCCATCGCGTTGCGGTTGACGGCGCGGATTCGCGCCGTCGCCATCGAACATGGCGCACAGAATTGGAACAACGGCCATCTGATTCTAAAATTCAAAGATAACAACGACAAGGAGATACCGCCTGTCGCCGTCGATCAGCAATTCAATGGGACGACCAATTGGCAGGACATCGACAAAGTCTTCAAAGTGCCTGAAAACGTTGCCTATCTGGAAATCATGCCGTATCTTCTACAGGCCAAATCTGGCTGTCTTGATGTGGCGGAACTGGAAATCTTATCTGCAAGCAAAGATGACTTGCCCAAACCGCCACCCATCGTGGCATCGTCAAAAATGCCTCCATTGGACAAGACGCCCTCCCCGCTCCGCGTCAACGGCAACCAACTGGTTGACGAAAATGGACAGGAGATTTGGTTGCAAGGCGTCTGCATCGATTCATTGCAATGGAGTGCAGACGGCGAGCAGATTCTCAAAAGCCTGCAAGTCGCCATTGAGCAATGGCATGCGAATGTCATCCGCCTGCCTGTCACGGATGAATTCTGGTCAGGACGAAACAAATGGCAGAATGATAAAGGCATGAAATACAGGAGCTTGATCGATTCTGTCATCAGTGAGGCGAATCAGCGAAACGCATATGTCGTATTGGATCTGCACCGTTTCAAAAGTCCTAATGATGAGCAGATCGAATTCTGGCATGACGCGGCGACACGTTATGCCAACCAACCAGGCGTCCTCTTCGAACTTTTCAATGAACCGCACAGTATCGGTTGGGCGGAATGGAAGTCCGCCATGCAGAAGCTTTTAGACACCGTGCGCAATGCGAAAGCGGACAACGTCGTCATCGTCGGCGGATTGGATTGGGGCTTTGATTTGACAGGCGTCGCCAATGGTGAATATGTTTTGCAAGACACGGCGAAAGGCCGAGGCATCGTCTATTCCTCTCATATCTATCCATGGAAATTCCAATGGGATAAGTATGTTCTAAAAGCGGCTGAAAAACATCCACTGTTCATTGGTGAAGTCGGCAACCCGCGCCGTTGGGAGGACTTCTCTTTCATTGAAGAATCGGCCCGCAAAGAAACGGTCGGCGTGGAATCCACATGGCCGAAAGACGTCATAGGCGTCATTCAAGCGAACCGCCTTAATTGGACGGCCTTCAGCTTCCATCCAAAATGCGCACCGCAACTCCTTGAAGATTGGAACTATACGCCGACGCCTTTTTGGGGCGTCCACGTCAAAAAAGCCCTTAACGGCATCATTTTCGACGCAAAACTGCATTGAAAAACGTCCTGATCATTTGCCATCCCGCCAATAGATACTATATTATCTAGCGTACTGACTCCAAAGCCACGCGCCAAGGAGGAAGGCATGCGAAATCTAAAATGCACAACGTAACCGTATGGGCAGGCTCCTTCAGAGACCTAAACAACGCGGCAAACAGTTGTAAAGCAATTATTTCAGCACGTCCTGTCTCTTGCGCGGGACGTGCTTTTTTTGTATTAAAAATCGACGGCGGGGACGCCGCCGACACACCCGACGGCGGGGACGCCGCCGACACATCCGACGGCGGGGACGCCGCCGTTACACCTTACAAAACCAACCATGGAAACCAGAGTTGCATTAATCGGCATCATTGTGGACGAGCCGGATTCGGTCGCGCCGCTCAATGAACTGCTGCACGAATACAGGCAATACATCATCGGCCGCATGGGCATCCCCTACAAGCCGCGGAACATCTCCGTCATCAGCGTGACCATCGACGCGCCGATGGATGTGATCAGTTCCCTCTCTGGCAAGCTTGGCATGCTCAAAGGCGTCACTTCCAAAGCTTTGATGGCAAAACTGTAATGAACGAAACAGCAAGACAATTGATTGATGCGTTGAAAGACGGCAACCATTTGCAGGAGAAGGATTTCCTGCAGATTTTGACGCATGCGGACGCAGAGGACACGGAATACGCGAAATCCTGTGCAAACGCCCTACGCATCGCCAATTTCGGGCAGGCCATCTTCCTGCGCGGCTTGGTGGAATTCACCAATTACTGTAAGAACGACTGCCTGTACTGCGGTATCCGCCGAAGCAACAAGGATGTCGTCCGCTACCGTCTGACAAAAGAGCAGATTCTCGACTGCCTTGTGCAAGGCTATGCGGCAGGCTTGCGGACACTCGTCCTGCAAGGCGGAGAAGATGCCTTTTTCACGGACGAACGGATGTGCGACATCGTCTCATCCGTGAAATCGCGCCGTCCAGATATCGCCATAACTCTCTCCCTCGGAGAACGTTCCAAAGAGAGCTACCGCCGTTTGAAAGAGGCCGGAGCGGACCGCTATCTGCTCCGCCATGAAACCGCCACGGAATGGCACTACGCGAAGCTCCATCCTTCCTTCCAGAAGTTCTCCAACCGGATGCAATGTCTGGAATGGCTGAAGGAGCTTGGCTATCAGGTTGGTTGCGGCATGATGATCGGTTCGCCATTCCAGACGGCGGAATGCCTCGCCTCCGATCTCGCGTTCATACAGGACTTCCGTCCGCAAATGGTTGGGCTCGGTCCATTCATCCCGCATCAAGCGACGCCGTTCGCAAAAGAACCTGCGGGTTCCGTCGAAACGACGCTGCTCATGCTGTCGCTCGTCCGTCTGACGCTACCGAAAGTCCTCCTTCCATCGACGACCGCCCTCGCCACCCTGCATCCGCAAGGCAGATTGCGCGGCATTCTAGCGGGAGCAAACGTCATCATGCCGAACCTGTCACCAGTTGACCTGCGCGACAACTACACGCTCTACGACCACAAGGCTAACACAGGCTTGGAGGCCGTTGAAGGCGTCGCCATGCTCGATAAAGAGCTATCGACCATCGGATGCCATGTCGTCGTTGACCGCGGCGACGCGCTTTACTGATCATTTTTCATTTCACATAATCAACAACCAAAAGAGAGAACAAAACATGCTGTACGATCCGAAATCACACAAGGCAGAAGAGTTCATCAACCATGAAGAAGTGCTCGCGTCGTTGGACTACGCGGAAAAGAACAAACACAACGTCGAATTGATCGACCAGATCATCGCTAAAGCGAAGCTGCGCAAGGGCTTGAGCCATCGTGAGGCGGCCGTCCTTTTAGATTGCGACATAGAAGAGAAGAATCAAGAGATCTACGCGTTGGCCGAACAGATCAAGAAGGATTTCTACGGCAACCGTATCGTCTTCTTCGCTCCGTTGTACCTCTCCAACTACTGCGTCAATGGCTGTGTCTATTGTCCGTATCATCTTAAGAACAAACACATTCCGCGCAAAAAGCTCACGCAGGACGAAATCCGCCGCGAAGTTATCGCCCTGCAGGACATGGGGCACAAGCGGCTAGCCATCGAATGCGGCGAACATCCCGTCGAAAATCCAATTGAATACATTCTGGAATCCATCAAGACGATTTACAGCATCAAACACAAGAACGGCGCCATCCGCCGCGTCAACGTGAACATCGCCGCAACAACCGTTGAAAACTACCGCAAACTGAAGGACGCGGGCATCGGTACGTACATCCTCTTCCAAGAGACGTATCATAAGGAAAGCTACGAAATCCTGCATCCGAGCGGCCCGAAACACGACTATTGCTACCATACGGAAGCCATGGATCGCGCCATGGAAGGCGGTATTGACGACGTCGGTCTCGGCGTTCTTTTCGGTCTGGAACGTTACCGCTATGAATTCTCCGCGTTGCTCATGCATGCGGAACATCTGGAAGCGGCCTTTGGCGTCGGCCCGCATACGATTTCCGTCCCGCGCATCCGCGCCGCAGACGACATCGATCCCTCCACGTTCAAAAACGGCATCGATGATGACCAGTTCGCAAAAATCGTGGCCTGCATCCGCGTGGCCGTCCCCTACACAGGCATGATCGTCTCCACGCGTGAAAGCCAGAAGACGCGCGAACGCGTCCTGCATCTCGGCATATCGCAGATCAGCGGCGCTTCCAAAACAAGCGTCGGCGGCTATGCCGACAACACGCCTGAAGCGGAGGAATCCGCCCAATTCGACGTCAATGACCGCCGCACGTTGGACGAAGTCGCCCGCTGGCTCATGGAGATGGGCTACATCCCGAGCTTCTGCACGGCCTGCTATCGCGAAGGCCGCACAGGCGACCGTTTCATGGCGCTCTGCAAGTCTCAGCAGATTCTCAACTGCTGCCATCCCAATGCGTTAATGACGCTGAAAGAATATCTTATGGACTACGCAACACCAGAAACACGCGCCATCGGCGAGAAACTTATCGCACAGGAAATCGAAAAGGTTCCCAGCGAGAAGATCCGCGAAATCGCAAAACGCCATCTGCAGGAAATCGAAAACGGACAGCGCGACTTCCGCTTCTAAAAAGATTTGCCATTCAAGCCACGAATGAACACCAAAGCTACGAGCTTTCGCATGACATCCTTTGCATCTCGCGAAGCGATGACAACCGCCGAGCCGCCGAAGCCGTTGACGTTTTCAGTATTCATAATTCATTTTATGCAAACAAATCCTTCAGCGGATTGACGGCCCGGCAGCGAGGCATTTTGGTGTGTTTTGTGTATTTTATGGTTAAAAATTCGTGTCCATTCGTGTCCATTCGTGGTTCTTAACATGCCTAAAGAGAAGATAATATGAACAGCGCCACATCGTCTGAAAGACTGCACATCGGATTCTTCGGCAGAAGCAATGTCGGCAAATCAAGCCTCATGAACGCCGTGACGGGGCAGGACATGTCCGTCGTTTCGGATACCCGCGGAACGACGACTGATCCCGTCCTCAAGTCCATGGAGCTGTTGCCGTTAGGGCCTGTCGTCATGTTCGACACGCCCGGTCTTGACGACGATACGGAGCTCGGCGCCCTGCGCATGCGCAAGGCTCGCCAGATGCTGAACAAAACGGATCTGGCCGTCATGGTCATCGACGCAACGGCTGGTGTGACAACGGCGGATAACGAAATCCTCAAGTTGATCAAAGCCAAGGAGATACCCTGCGTCGTCGCCATCAACAAGGCGGATTTGGCCATGCCGCCCGCCATCACGGAAAATCTGCCGGTGATCGCCGTCAGCGCCGTGACAGGCCAAGGCATCTATGATTTGAAGGAGCTCATGGCGAAAACCGCCCCTAAGGACGACAATTCCAACCGCGTCATCGGCGATTTGCTGTCGCCTGGAGATGTCGTCGTCATGGTGACGCCCATCGACGCGGCCGCACCGAAAGGCCGCCTCATCCTCCCGCAAGTCCAGACATTGCGTGACATATTGGACAGCAACGCCATCGGCGTCGTCACAAAGGAAACAGAACTGCCACAGGCATTGGCGAAACTGTCGTCGCCGCCACGTTTGGTAGTGACGGATAGCCAAGCATTTGCGAAAGTCGCGCAAATCGTGCCACGAGACATTCCGCTGACATCGTTCTCCATCCTTTTCTCCCGTTACAAAGGTTATCTGACGGGAGCGGTAAAAGGCGTCAAGGCATTGGACACGTTGCGCGATGGCGACATCGTTTTGATTTCAGAAGGCTGCACGCATCACCGTCAATGCGGCGACATCGGTACGGAGAAACTTCCCAAATTGATCCGCAAGCATTGTGGAAAGGATGTTCAGTTCGAATTCACAAGCGGCACAGGCTTTCCAGACGATCTGTCACGCTACGCCGTCGTCGTCCATTGTGGCGGCTGTATGCTGACGGAACGCGAAATGCATTACCGTGCCAAATGCGCGGACGACCAAGCCATCCCCTTCACGAACTACGGCATCGCCATCGCCCACATGACCGGCATCCTGCAACGCAGCATCGAGCCATTGGGGCTCTGAGTTAGAGAGAAGCACCAGCGTCATGATAGACCTTTCCACTTTTGTCTCCATTCATTTTTGACATTTTATAATTTATGGGTATCTTAAAGACATAAGACAGAATACAACTCAGTTAATTAAGCTTGCCACAGAAAAAAAAGAGCAACGAAAATGAAACAAAAGCCCACAATTGTACATTCACATGACATTCATCTTGATTCAGAATATGTACAATGGCTTTGTGAAATAAAACAACGATATCAAAAAATCCAGATAAAAACTGCAATAAAAGTCAATTCAGAGCAATTGCTTTTCTATTGGCAATTAGGAAGAGATTTGGATATACGAAAAGCTACGGAAAAATGGGGAAGTGGCATCATTGAACAAGTCAGCCTTGATCTTCAAAGTGATTTTCCCACAGCCAAGGGATTTTCCACACACAATCTTTGGAATATAAAAAGGTGGTATTTATTTTATACTCATTCTTTGGACAGCATAAGTTTACTCAAAGAAGCAGAAAATCACCCACCTGTGGACGAAATAAAACTGCACCAAATTGGTGCAGTTTTACAAGATACTGCGTATGAAAATCTTAAATCTTCTGTTACAGGCATGGACTTTCCACCCTTGTTTGGATTCGTACCATGGAGACATCATGTTGAAATCATAACAAAATGCAAAAGTGTAAAAGAAGCTATTTTCTATCTGCAAAAAACAATAGAAGAAAATTGGAGCAGAAATGCTCTTATCAATTATCTTAATAATGATTATTATCATAATTCAGGGCATGCATTGACAAATTTTGAAGAAAAACTCCCCCAAACACAAGGGAAATTGGCACAGGAAATGATGAAAGAAACATATGATTTAGGTTTCATTACACTTGATGCCGATTATGGAGAAGAAGCTCTAGAAGAAGCATTGGAACGTAATATTACACGTTTTCTTCTCGAACTTGGAACTGGATTTGCTTTCGTGGGAAGACAAAAAGAAATAATAGTTTCAGGAAAATTACGAAGAATTGACATGCTTTTCTATCACATAAAACTTAAATGTTATGTGGTAGTGGAATTGAAAGTCAGGCCTTTTGAACCTGAATTTGTTGGAAAACTAAATTTTTATGTAAATGCAATTGATGAGCTTCTTAAAACAGAAGCTGAAAATCCAACCATAGGTTTGCTTATCTGTAAAGATGTAGATCAAACTGAAGTGAAATGGGCCTTTCAAGGAATTCAAACACCTATGGGAGTAGCAAAATACAATAATATAGCAATTAAGGAAATACAGGAACAACTGCCAACTACTGAACAAATACAAACACGCATTCAGCAGGCAGCAGAGGA
>JAEEGG010024283.1_pt1 | contig 11774 bp, 11 predicted proteins | sample 9134161 | NCBI WGS metagenome assembly JAEEGG01 (sample SAMN16246543, study PRJNA631951) | gut metagenome | biome: gut microbiome; feature: rumen; material: CR-attached | host: Bos | place: Iran: Karaj | collected 2018-10 | reverse complement strand
TGTGGATAGGAACGGCAGACATCAAAGACCTGTATGTTGATGATAAGCCATTCCTTGCCATTATTGCTTCTTTGCTCAAAAAGGGCGTGGAGGTCAGGCTGATTCATGCTAAAGAACCAGGGACAGCCTGGAGAGAGGATCACGAGAAGCATCCAATCCTCTATGATGGCATGGAGCGTGTGCTGTGTCCCAGAGTTCATTTCAAACTCATTATCATAGACACTACCATTGCATACGTCGGTTCCGCTAACTTGACTGGCGCAGGGATGGGAATGAAATCGCCACGAAAAAGAAACTTCGAGGCTGGAATCTTAACGGATGGCCCAGAAATGCTTGATGCAGCCATTGAGCAGTTCGATAATGTGTGGATAGGCAAATTCTGCAAGGATTGTGGCCGTAGAGAGTATTGTTCAGACCCAATAAAATGAAAAGATATGAGAAACGCAGATGTTAAGATTATGCTTGTTCCGTTAGAGTCAGATGACCGTGAACAGTTTATTATCGACAACCAACGTGCCTTCAAGTATGGGTCGCAAGAAGAGTTCTTTGCAGGGCAAAGCGGCAAAGCCGAGCGCGGTATGCGTGATAACCGCGTAGAAGAAGGACAAGAGGTTATTTCACGAAAGACCATTGAGCGTTGCATAGACGGAAATCAGGCAGAGACCTATCGGATTGTCTGTGACGGAAATGCTGTCGGTGGTCTTATTCTTCAAATTGACCAGCAAAGTGCAAAGGGTGAACTGGAAATAATGTTCATTCATCCAGAGGCACATAGCAAGGGAATTGGTCAGGCTGCATGGAAAGCCGTTGAAGAAATGCACCCAGAGATTAGAGTGTGGGAAACCATGACTCCTTATTTCGAGAAACGTAACATTCATTTCTATGTCAACCGTCTGGGGTTCCATATAGTTGAGTTCTGGAATAAGTATCAACATGGCCCTGCGGTTCCAGAGGATCTTGAAGAAGACGATGGTGAGCACCAATCGTCCTGGAGCGAGGATGATGAAATGTTTCGATTTCAGAAAATCATGTAAAATGTAATAATATGGAATCAAGAAAACATATAGCAGCAGAGAAAAAGAGGTGCAATAGCCATAACTGCGCCCAAGCCATCCTCCATACTTATGCCGATATTGCAGGGATAAGTGAAGATGAAGCCATGAATATTGCAGGAGCTTTTGGTGGTGGTATGGGAAACATGGAAGGAACCTGTGGCGCACTCGTTGGGTCTGGTCTTGTCTTAGGATTGGTCAACAAGGACAAGGTGAAGTCCATGAAACAGATGCGGCAGATTATGACCAAGTTCCAGGAAAGAAACGGAGCCACCCAATGCAAGTTACTAAAAGGACGGAGCAGCGAGAGCCATCAAGCTTGCTTGAATGGCCGAGTCGTGACAGACTTCGACAAAGTCAAAGGCATTGGAACAAAGGTAGTGTTGCGTGAATGTCCTGACTGTGTAGCCGATGCAGCAGAGTTTCTTGAAGAACAATTAAATGTGTAGGATTCAAATATGCAGATAATACTCGCTTCCGCAAAGATAATGAACGTTTCGATTAAGCGAGAGCAGAGCAAACTTGTTTGTTCTGTCGAGCGTGAGAAATGTGGGATGAAATCCAAAGACAAGCTAAAGTCTGCTCCCGACGTTAGTCTGTCATTACCTCGTTTCAAGAATGAGGCTCAGGCTTTTGCAAAGGATATGGCTCAGTATTCTACAGAAACACTCGCTGAAATGCTGGGCTGTAGCAGGCAGATTGCCGTTCAGAACAGGATGCGGTATTTGCGATTCTTTGAAGATGCGCCCAAACTTCCAGCTATCCTCGCTTATCACGGTCAGGCATACAAACATCTGAAGGCTGAGACTCTGACTGCTGATGACCTCAATTATTCTCAGGGGAAGTTATGGATAACATCTTTCCTATATGGACTACTTCGTCCGCTTGATGGTATTCTGCCTTATCGGATGGAAGGGCATGTAGAACTTCCGAGCGGAGAGGGGCAGAATATGTTTGGATTTTGGAAGAACCGCCTGACTGACGTTCTTATAGACAGTGTGAAAGCAGATGACGGAATACTGATACACCTTGCTACTGAGGAATACCAGCACCTGTTTGACTGGCAGCGTGTCCGTAAGGAGATCCGAGTCATTCAGCCATTGTTCTACGTGAGGAAAGGGAACGACTTGAAGATTCAGGCAGTATGGGCAAAGACATGCAGGGGAGCAATGACGAGGTTCATCATTCAGAATCGAATCACGAACCCCGATGACCTTTCAGCCTTCTCTTATGAGGGCTTTGAATACGAACCCACATTAGGAGCGCTCGGCCCTATGGGACGCTTGCTAGAGCAAGAACCGGATTATCCACATTTTATCAAGCAATGAGCAGGGTAGGAAGATAGAAGCAGTCCGTCCGAAAGATGATAAAGCATTTGTTCAACAAGATGAAGACAAGTGCGGTTAGTAGGGAATCCACTATAAACCATGTAGCAAAAAGTCGTAAATGCCTTTGATGAGGATGCCATCGTCGTTATAATGCGAGTGAAATCGATCGCCGGTGACGATTACCTTCTTAAAGCCATCTGGCACACGGAGTAAGGATGCCTGCTCCTGCTCAACCTTCTCCCTATCGGGCATCATATAGGCAGACTGTATATAAACGCGCTCATCTATTCGGTTCACCACAAAATCGATTTCAAGATTACTTCTGACACTCTTCCCTTCCTTGTTTCGCCTGACAATCTCTATGAGACCCACATCAACGGTATATTTCAGCCTTCTCAGTTCATTGTAAATGACATTCTCCATAGTGTGGTTTGGCTCTATCTGCCGGAAACCAAGAATGGCATTCCGGATACCGACATCCTCAAAATAGTATTTTGTCTCAGTGCCAATGTATTTACGTCCTTTCACATCATAACGCAGGGCTTCGTTGATGATGAAAGCATCCTGCAGATGTTCCAAATAACGTGAAATTGTGTTGGGGCCAATCTCCATGCCAGCTGCTGACTTGAACGTGTTGGCAATACGCCGGACGTTCAAGCTGGCTCCCATCCCAGAAGCCAAGATGCGTGTCAGTTCTCGCATCCCGTCGGCATTGTGCAGATGGTTTCGCTCAATAACATCCTTCAAATATACAGTCTCGAAAACCTCACTCAGATAGCTCTGTTTCTCTGCAGGATTGTCGAACTGTGCTACGCCAGGAAGTCCGCCATAGAGATAATAGGTTTCAAGTGCCGGCGCCATCTCGCCACCAACGCCTTCGAAGTATTCCGCAAAACTCAGCGGGTGGACACGTATCTCCCAACCACGTCCACGAAACTCAGTGATGACATCCTTCGACAGAAACTTGGCATTGGATCCTGTGACATAGACTTCGACATTCTTGATATGCAGGTAGGAGTTCAAGAAATCTTCAAACTCAGGTACCATCTGTATTTCGTCCAACAGAATGTAGAACATGTCATCATCGGTCAACTGCCTATCCACATAATCTAGCAACACATCTGGATCACGCAGTCGTTTGTTCCTGCGGTCTTCCAAGTTGACTTGTATGATATGACTCTCCTGAACTCCTCTTTCCAGCAGATGGTTGCGGAAGATATTGAAAATCAAGAATGACTTGCCACAACGGCGTATGCCTGTGATAATCTTTATCATTCCGTTCCCTTCGGCAGAAATCAGTTCTTGAAGATAAGTCTTTCGTTCAAAATACATGCGTTTTTGGAATATTTTTGTAGCAATCTACAGATTTGTGCTGCAAAGATAGTGCTTTTTGCTCAATTGTACAAGCAAAAACAACAAAAAAAAACTTCACTTACTTTTTTTGCGTAAATACGCATTTTTGTTAAATGAATCCCATTTATTTGATTCTGCCGTCACAAATGACACGGAAATCGAATAGGACTTGGTTCTACCAAACAGGTTTGGCCCTTCAAAGACATCATTATGCAACTTTGTTCCACATGTATCCGGTGTCTTTTTGAGAAAGTTTGTCTGGTCTTCTGGTTCTTTTTCGTCTTGGATTTCTTCCTGTTCACTACTGCCATTGTCATGATGGTTGGCAAACGGCTAAAAGGACATAGAAAATGAGGTGTGCAAAAAATAATATTTTACACACCTCACTGAATCCCAATTAGTTACGCTTAAAACAAGCGTCTAATACTCATCCTCGTTGAACAGGAAATCTTCCTTGGTGGGGTAATCGGGCCAAATATCCTCGATGCTTTCGTAGACATCGCCCTCATCTTCTATCTCCTGCAGATTCTCCAGCACTTCAAGAGGAGCGCCGGAGCGGATGGCATAGTCTATGAGTTCTTCCTTGGTAGCGGGCCAAGGAGCGTCCTCCAGCTTTGATGCTAATTCAAGTGTCCAATACATAGCGTTTAGTGTTTAGAGTTTAGTGTTTTTTTTCGAGGGCGCAAAAGTAATAATATTTTTTTTATCTGCAAGGTTTTTCCCATAATATTTCGCTCTGACCTGCGTTAAAATTTATTATTTTGGCCAAAACGAAGAGATAGTCGCTGAGACGGTTGACAAAACTGACTAGTATATCGTCGACGACGGCATGCTGCGCGAGTTCCAGGATGCGGCGCTCTGCCCTTCTGCAGACGGTACGGCAGACATGGCACTGGGCTGCGCTGACGGTTCCTCCCGGCAGGACAAAACCTTGTTTCTCCGGCAGGGTGGCCATGAGCTGGTCGATGCGCTGCTCCAACAGCTCGGTCTCGCCTTCTGGCAATTGGGCGAAATCGTAGAGCGGTGTCTGACTTTGGTCTATGGCAAGGTAAGAGCCGATGATGAAAAGATTGTTTTGCGCACGCACCAGCAACTGCCGTTCTTCTTCGAGCGGGTGTTCGTCGGCGGCCATCATAGCGCAGAGCAGCCCAATGTGCGAGGCCAACTCGTCGGTGGTGCCATAGGCTTCGAGTCGTGGGTCGGCCTTGCTGATGCGAATGCCGCCTATAAGGCTGGTCATGCCTTTGTCGCCTGTGCGGGTGTAGACTTTGGTGATTTTCATAGAGGTTTGAAGGTTGATGGTTGTTCAGAAATTGACGACGTAGTGCTGTTTGGCTCGCTGGGGGTTGAAGGTGGCTATGCCGCAGTAGTAGAGGTCGAAGGTGACCCTGACTTGCGGCCATTGCTCCAGCTCCTTCCACTGCTGCTGATGCCGTCCGATGTCCTCTACGACCAGCATGGTCTCTTTCCCACAGCAGGACAGCAGTTGGGGCCCGGCATCATCGGCAGGCGCTATGATAAGTGAAGGCCTGAGTTCAGAGGGGCTGTCCATCGCCTTGGATGCTGCGAGGTGTGAGGTGATGTGTGCTTTGTGGCATCCGGCAAGGAGGTAGTCGGCATAGCCTACGAGGTCTGTGATGACGGCCGGCTGCACGTAGTTGGCCAGCCGCAGATATAGCTGCCCGAGTTTGCGCCGCAGCCAGTCGTCGCCTTGTCCCACTTCGCTGTATGCGTAGTAGGGCTGCTGCTCGTTGACCACATCCTTGACAAAGCTGAAGTCGGTGGGCGACTGTATGCCGAAGCCTTGACAGTGGCGGATGCGCCTGAGCCAGACGTAAGCCTGCATCATTCTATTCACGAGTGCAAAGTTAATCATTTTTTCCTTTTTCTGTCAAAAAAACGAATATTTTTTTGAAGAAAAAAGCACCGTGAAAAAGAGGATGTAAACGAGCAGTCTGCTTTTACAGATGATTGTGCTTCTTGATGACTTGCAGGGTTGAGCTGTCGCAGTCGAAGACCGAGTTCAGGCCTTGTGCCTCCTGTGCCGGGTCTCCGCAGTAGGGGTCTCCCACCTGCCACTGCTCATGTACTGGCCGGGCCTCTCCTCCCCATCCCCAGAAGTTGCATCCGCGGACGGTGCTGTCGCCCATTGCCATCGAGAAGATATAGTCGTAATACTGGTCGCGTGCTGTGGTGGGCGTGGCGCATCCGAACTGGAATCCGTCGCGGGGGTAGCCAAACTCCTCTATCACCAAGGGTTTCTGCAGCTTCTGAGCTATGCGTATATGTTCCTTGAGGTATTCGCCCGAGTTGTCGCATGCGCGCTGTATGTTCTCCTTCAGCGAGTCCTGCTTCGCCCAGTTCCAGTTGTAGGGCCAGATATGAGCGTTGAGGTAGTCGATGTTCTTGTCGGCCGATACGCGCTCATAGAGTACGGTGTCTCCCTCACATCCCCAGATGCCCTCTGAGCCGATACTGATGAGGTGGTTCTTATCCAAGCTCCGTATCAGCGCCGATGCCTCGCTGAGCCACTTTGCGAAGGGCTCTTTTGCCTCATTGCTGAATGCGCGCGGCTCGTTGCCTATCTGCCATGCCATGATGGTGGGGTCGTCGGTGTATGCCACGTTGGTATATCGGTTGGTACGGCCGATGATGAAGCGCACGTAGTCGTAGAACAGCTGGTGAGCCTTCTCGTTGGCTGCATATTTGCTCATGGCCTGCATGAAGGCGCCATATCCTGCCTCGTTGGGTCGCGGCTGCGGCCCTTCGCCGGCCTGCTCCAGATAGAAGCCGTAGCCTCCGCTCCACTCCCACGAGTTGTTGAGATAGAGGACGGCCTTCATATTGCGCGCGTTCATTTCTTTTAATAAGAAGTCGAGTCCCGCCAGGATGGTGTCGTTGTAGACGCCCGGCGCTATTTGCAGCGTAGGCTCTACTTTCGTGGTGACGCCTCGCTCGCCGTCGCTCCCCACGAGGATGCGCAGGTTGTCGAGCCCCAGCTCATGCAGCTGGTCGAGCTCGCGGCACAGTCGCTCTCGGTCGCCGCCCTGTCCCTCACTGCCGAGGATGGCGCCGTACCAGAAGTTGGTGCCTACGAAGCGGTAGTCGTGGCCGTCGACGACGAATGTCGTGCCCTGTCGCTGCACGAAGGGGCTGTTTGTGTCCGCTGTCTTGTTAGTGCCTTTGCAGGCAACGAGGGCGATGGCAAGCATAGCCATCAGCATAGTTTTTTTGCAGAGAAGAGGCTTCATATGGTTCTTTTTTAGGTTTTTGGCCATTGCTATTTGCGCTTACGCCATGTCAAAAAGATGATAGCCAGGAGGAGCAGGACGATGACGGCCATGGCGACGTAGGCGATGGTCTCAGTGGTATGGATGGTGGCAGGCTGGAAGTCGAGTTCCACCTTGTGCTTGCCTCCGTCGATGTGGAGGGCACGGAGCACATAGTTGACGCGACCCAGCTCTGCGGGCTTGCCGTCGATGGTAGCCGTCCAGGCGGGATAGTAGATTTCTGAGAAGACGAGCACGCCGCCGCTGTTGCTCTCGACGTTGTATGTCAGATGGTTGGGCTCGTAGCTCTCTAAGGTGACGGCCGAAGTGCTGTCCTGCTGTGCGGCCTGTCCCAGCACCTTCTCAAACTGCTTGTCGGCCACCGCCTCGTGCCGCAGGTCTGTCTGTCGCAGTGCAGCCAATTCTTCCTTCGCCGACCCTACGTAGCTCACCTTGTTGACGAACCAGGCGTTGCCGCAGGTGTTGCTGTTGAGCATCGGCATGAGCCCCTGAGGTGTTTTCACCACGACATATCGGGTGTTCAGCATGTTGAGCACGGGCATGAGCATGTCGCTGTCGATGGAGTCGAGCTGATAGCCAAACTCGGGCGCATAGTGGTTGATGGCCAACATCTCGCGCACGATGCAACTGTCGATGAGGTCCTGATAGCGCTGCATCTTTGCTGCATGATAGCCGCCCACGCTCTTATGGTAGTAGCTGGTCTGGTTTTCGTTGAACACCGTGGTGAGCTGCTGCTCGTCGTAGGGCATGTTCAGCACGCGGTAGTCGAGGGTCTTGTCTTGCAGCAGATAGTTGTCGAGGGGTGTCTTGGCGTGTGTCTCCTCCTTGATGCTGTCACTGCGGAACATGCCGTCGTTGAGGTAGTTCTTGTTCACCTGCCAGAGGTCGAAGAGGCACACCACGGCGATGATGCCCACTGCGGGCAGTGCCTTCAGCTTCTTCGACATGTAGAGCCAGAGGATGACGGCACCGATGGCAACAATGACCAGCGAGCGCCAGCAGTCGCTGGTGAAGATGCTCTGTCGCACCTCCTGCAGCACGCTGATCTGCTCCACCCATTCGGGCTGGTCGGGCTTTACGAAGCTGAAGAATGCCGTTGGTGCGATGGCAAAGAGCAGCAGTGCGCCGCCCACGAGGCCGAAGCTTGCGGTCAGCGGTGTCAGCGGCAGCTCTTTCTTGTCCATAGCAGCCAGCGGGCTCTTCTTTCCGAAATAGTTCATCGTGCTGCTCACCATCACGAGGAGAAGGGCCAGGCATCCCAGCATCAGCGTCACTCCGATGCCGCTGCTGATGCCCACCAGGATGATGAAGGCGGCCAAGCAGGCCAGGAGGGTGGTCACGTTGATGCGTTTGCGCAGCAGCTCCGGCTCGTCGATGACGCGCTTCAGGCCCAGCATGGCCAAGAGGGGTATGGTGAACTCGGCGATGACGAGAATCGACTCCACCGTGCGGAACTTGGCATACATCGGCACGTGGTCGATGAAGAAGTCGGTGAAGCCCTGATAATTATGTCCCCACGACAACAGGATGCTGACGACGGTGACGGCCAAAAGTGCCCATTTCATCGGCCCTTTTACTACAAAGAGGCTGAGCACGAAGAGCAGGATGACGAGGGCGCCCACATAGACGGGCCCCATCGTGCCGCCCTCGTCCCAGTATTGCGGCAGCATGTCGAAGAGCTGTCCGGCCTGTATGCTCTGTCCGTCGGGCAGGCTGACCACCTCGCTGGCTTTTGCCTTTGCGGCGCTGTTCTCTCCGAGGCTGCAGAAGGCTGTGCCCTGCTCTGCGTCGGCGCGCATCGAGGCGCCGCCCTTCACGTTGGGAATGAGCAGCGACCACGTCTCGCCCTTGCCATAGCTGTACTGCGTGATGTAGCTGCGCTCCAGTCCGCCGCCCGTGTCGTTGCCGCCCTGTGCATCGGCTTTCAGCTCCGAGCCGCCGCGCATCGTGGCCTTGCTGTACTCCCAGGTGTGGTAGAGGTTCGAGATGTTCACCATCACGCCCAGCAGTCCGCCGACGATGCATACGCCCGTGGCCTTCAACCACTGTGCCATTCGCTTTTCGCGAATGGACTCAATGAGGTATGCCACCACCATGAAGAGGATGACGAAGAGGAAATAATAGGTCATCTGCACGTGGTTGGCGTGTATCTCCAAAGTGGTGAAGATGGCTGTGACGAGCAGTCCCCACAGGTATTTGCCCCTGTAGGCCAGCACCACGCCCGCAATCATGGGCGGCAGATAGGCCAGCGCCATCACCTTCCACATGTGCCCGGCGGCGATGATGATGAGGAAATAGGTGCTGAAGGCCCACAGGATGGAGCCCAAGGCTGCTAAGTAGGACTTGAAATTGAAGGCGCGCAGCAGGATGTAGAAACCCAGTAGGTAGGCGAAGAGATGCCACACATAGTCGGGCAGCCACAGGTGGTAGGCCTTCTCCACCGTCGTCACAGGCTTGTCGCTGTCATACGACGGTGCAATCTGATAGGTGGGCATACCTCCGAAGAGGCTGTTGGTCCAGCGTGTGCGCTCGCCGGTTTTCTCCAAATACTCCTTTGCCTCCTGTCCAGCTCCGGCGCCTGCCGATGTGTCATGCTGGTAGAGGATGCGGTGCTCCGTGTCGGCGGGATAGAAGTAGGCGAAGGCCAGCACGGCAAACAATACGACTGCCAACACGTCGGGCAGCCAGCGTTTCAAGTTTTTCATTTTTAAATGTTTTGCAATTTGCCTGCAAAGGTACAAATAAGCGAGCGAAAAGCGAAAGAAAAACACATTTTTCTTTTGCTTTTCCTATCGACAATAGCTTTAAGCAACATGTATATTGAATCCACTTCCTTTTCCTTTGCCTGCGGCGCTACGCAAATATCCGTAAATGACACGCAAATGTTTCGTGAATTTGTAAATATTAATGACAGTAGTAATTATTTTTCATTTTCGGACTTTTCGTCCGAAGCCTTCGGACGAAAAGTCCGAAGCCTTCGGACAACGAGGCCGAGGCCTTCGGACGGAGTGTCCGAAGCGTTCGGATTTTTTTCCACTGCACAGATTGGAATATTCTGCCGCTCCTTCGGGGCTTGTTGTTGCGCTGCGCTATACAGGGGCGTTGCCCTGCCTGTAATCCTCCGCTCCTTCAGGGCTACTTCCTCCGAGATATGTATAAAGAGTAGCTTTGACCGCAAGCCTTTGCTGTATCTGTCATGAAACATTCTCAGGTGGAGTCGGCTTGCTCCAATATGGACGGACACACTATAGGGTGACAGCGGACAATCATAATAATTCAAGTAAAAAAACTGGCGTTAGCTTTTTTTATGTATCACTTTGCTGCTTTTCCCACCATTTTTTCATACTTTTGCAAGCACGATGGCAGATGTGACAAATGAGAAGATTCTGCGCGGCTTCATCCGTTATTTGAAGCTGGAGCGCAGCATGTCGGGCAACACGCTCGACGCTTACAACCGTGATGTGGAGAAGCTGCTGGCCTACCTCAAGCCCCTGGCAAAGCGTCTGACGGAGGTGACGCTCGAGGACCTGCAGGACTTCTCGGCAGGCCTGCACGACATCGGCATCGGCCCGCGCTCGCAATGCCGCATCCTCAGCGGCGTGCGCTCACTGTATCGCTTTATGACGCTCGACGGCTATGTAGAGCAAGACCCCACGGAGCTGTTGGAGAATCCCGTTCTGGGCGAGCATCTGCCAGAGTATCTCACGCCGGCCGAGGTGGACACGCTGGAGGACAGCATCGACCTGTCCATACCCGAGGGTCACCGCAACCGCGCCATCATCGAGGTGCTCTTCTCCTGCGGCCTGCGCGTCTCTGAGCTGGTCAGCCTGAAGTGGAGCCAGCTCTTCGAGGAGGAGCGCTACCTGCGCATCACGGGCAAAGGCAGCAAGGACAGGCTGGTGCCTATCTCTGAACGGGCGTTGAAAGAGATTGCCAACTATCTGCCGTGGCGCTCAAGCCTGAAGATCAAGCCGGGCGAGGAGGACTATGTCTTTCTCAACCGCCGCGGTGCCCACCTCACCCGCACCATGATTCTCATCATGCTGAAACGTCAGGCGGAAGAAGCTGGCATCACGAAGACCATCTCTCCGCACACGCTGCGCCACTCCTTCGCCACGGCTCTGTTAGAGGGTGGTGCCGACCTGCGTGTCATTCAGGCACTCTTAGGACACGAGAGCATTGGCACGACGGAGATATACACGCATATCTCCATGCAGACGCTGCGCCGTGAGGTGCTGGAGCATCATCCGCGAAACATGATCAAGAAGGAGAAGCTAAAGGAGTAAAGGAGTTAAAGGAGTAAAGGAGTAAAGGAGTTAAAGGAATTAAAGGAGTTAAAGGAGTAAAGGAGTAAAGGAGTAAAGGAGTTAAAGGAGTTAAAGGAGTAAAAGGAGTAAAAGGAGTAAAGGAGTAAAGGAGTAAAGGAGTAAAGGAGTTAAAGGAGTTAAAGGAGTAAAGGAGTAAAGGGAGTTTAGGGAGTTAAAGGAGTTAAAGACAAACGACCTGTACGGATGGAATTATGACATAGTTACGTCGCTAATTATGTGAGTTGGTACCGCTACGCGGCCTGAGAAAAAACCAATAAAAACCAATAAAAACAAGAAAAACAATTAGGGAAAAAGGTTATCGCCTTGCCCGCCGCAGGAACTCCGTGAGGCACTCCCCTCCCTTCAAGGGGAGGGGCAGGGGTGGGGTCTGTAATGTCAGTAATATCCTGTCAGCGAAGAGTGGGGGCGAAGAAGTTTCAGCGA
>JAEEGG010024276.1_pt1 | contig 11777 bp, 7 predicted proteins | sample 9134161 | NCBI WGS metagenome assembly JAEEGG01 (sample SAMN16246543, study PRJNA631951) | gut metagenome | biome: gut microbiome; feature: rumen; material: CR-attached | host: Bos | place: Iran: Karaj | collected 2018-10 | reverse complement strand
CGGCCTACGGAACCGACATAGAGCCGCGCGTGCCGTCCATTGAGGACAGTATTCGGACGCTGAAAGCATTGGCCGCCCAGGTGGGGCCGGAGAAGATTGCCTGGCGCTATGATCCGGTGCTCCTGACGGAGAAATACACAATAGAGCGGCATCTGGAGACTTTTGACCGGATGGCCCGTGAACTGACTCCATATGTGGACCGCTGCATCTTTTCTTTTGTGGAGATGTACAAGAAATTGGAGGTAAATATGCCTGAACTGCTGCCGGTGAGCGAGGAGGATAAACTCACGCTTGCAGAAAACCTGGGTGCAATTGCACAGCGTTACAGCCTCTGGCTCCAGACCTGCGCCACCCGCACGGATTACGAACAATTCGGCATCCACCGCAGCGGCTGTATGACTACGGAGATATTCTCGCAAGCCCTGGGGATTGAATTCAAGAAGACGCCGCACAAAGGTAACCGCCTGGGCTGTGCTTGTATGGAAAGCAGGGGACTGGGAGATTACAATTCCTGCCCCAACGGCTGCCGATACTGCTACGCCAACAAAGACCACGCAAAGGCTATGCAGAACTATCTCACCCACAACCCTGACTCACCGCTCCTTTTGGGTAATATCCAGCTGGGCGACAAGATTGTCCCGTCCAGGCAAGAATCGTTATTGTCGAAAGAACCGAGGTTATTTGATTAAACTATTGCCCCCCCGCAATGAAACCTATTGAAACGGGATAAAAAGGGTTTTGTAATAAAACGGGGTTCTAAGCAGGACGTTAGGGTCCTATCCGCAGAGTACAACGTATCATCGCTTTTCACTGCGTTTCAAACCTATTTATTTTTCATTTCCCGATGCAGAATGTTAAGCCAATTGATAATCAATGAGTTACAGAGAGCGCGGTAGAAATGTGGTACGCAAAATTCGTAAAAAAACTGCTATCAAACAGTATAAATCTGCCTATACAAATGCATCGGTGACGTCTTTGGGAACTTGCTCTAGCACAAGAAGTTGAAGCTCTGAAGGCAACCGATTTCTACCATTATCCTGGCATTCACATGTCCGGAATCAAAAGTAAGAATTTCCTCCGGATTTACAAGCTCTAATAACCGTCTTTCAGGTCAAAGGAAAAGGATTATAGCGTGTTCATCCGAACCCGTCAGTACACAGTTTTTACAACCGATTACCACTCGAATCGGGGATTATTCATATCCGTACATTCAGTATGGTATATCTATAACATTGCGCCATACAATACCAGTTTGAATGACTCTCATTCTCTTTTGACCCGTTAGTTTTCTTTACCAGTTTCCCATATAAGCATTATGGTTTCCAAACTTATGACAAAAATGTCAATTATTTGGAAAGTCTTCTAATGCTCTCATAGGTTATTTCATTTTTGCTTTTACTCTTGCGCATTCGATTCTTTTTACTAACTTTGCAACAGTCGTAAAATTTACGGCTGTAAAATTTTAATGAAATGAAGTTTTATGACAGGGAAGAGCAGTTGAAGACACTGCGCGAAATGAGGGAACTATCGTACAATGGTTATTCTCGACTTACGGTTGTCACCGGAAGGCGGCGTATAGGGAAGACGACTCTTATCAAGGAAGCCTACCAGGATGAGCCCTATGTATATCTATTCGTAGGTAAGAAAAGTGAATCCGTCCTATGCGGAGAATTCTGCGAAGAGTTCCAGGAGAAGACCGGGGGATTCATCCCTCCAATGAGCGTTTTCCGTGATATCTTCCGCTTCTTGATGGAGGAAGGAAAGCGTCGGAAATACACGCTCGTCTTTGATGAATTTCAGAATTTCCTGGAGATTAATCCATCCATATACAGCGATATTCAGAACTGGTGGGACAAGTACCAGAAGGAGAGCCATGTGAATATGGTTGTCTGCGGTTCTGTTTATTCCCTGATGGAGAAACTTTTCAAAGACAGGAAAGAACCCCTTTACGGGAGACAGGATTCAACCATCAAACTTCAGGCTTTCCCCACTTCAATCCTCAAACAAATCATGGAGGACAACGCCCCGGGGTATTCCAACGACGATCTTCTTGCACTATATACATTTACTGGTGGTATCCCTAAATATGTGGAGTTGTTCATTGATGTGAAAGCCACGACTTGCGGAAAGATGATTGCCAAAATCTGCAAGGAGGATTCTCCTTTGATAGAAGAGGGGAGGAAACTCCTCATCCAGGAATTTGGGAAGAAGTATGCGACGTACTTTTCAATCCTTCAGGCAATATCGTTGGGGTACAATACACAGGCTTCCATTGAAGACTACCTGGGTGGAAAGAGTCTAGGCGGGCAACTATTAAAATTGGAAGATACTTATGACCTTATCCGGAAAGTCCGGCCTATTTGGGCAAAGCCCAAAACCCAGACTGTACGGTACGAGATCAGCGACATCTTTCTGCGTTTCTGGTTCCGCTATGTGGAAAAGAACCAGCGACTCATCGAGATCGGACAGTACCCAGCGTTGCGTAGAATAATGGAGGAGGATTATGAGACCTATTCCGGTGACGTACTTGAGAGATATTTCAAGCTAAAACTCGTGGAGAGCATGGAATACCGCGATATCGGAGGGTGGTGGGACCCTAAAGGGTACATTGACAAGGAGGGACATCATCAACAGGCAGAACTGGACATCGTTGCCCTTCGTCTGAAAGAGAATGTACTCGATGTGATAGAGGTAAAGCGCAACCCGGAAAAGTTCAATAGGGGGCTTCTTGAAGAGAAAACAGCGTACTTCTCTTCCAAGGAGAAGCTGGCTAGAAAGAACAAGATTGTACTTTCAAGCCTCTCCCTGGATGATATGTAACGGTTAGCCTTGCATGATTATTTATGATGGATACAACATCATTGGTTCATAATATCGCCATTTTGGTGGAAAGAGATGGAGGTGCAAACCCTGACCAACTTCATCAGGCCTATGCCTCTTATAGACCATCCTTTATGGAGATAAAGCTGCCATTTAGTTTCCAGGGAGATTTTGATTCACTCTCTGAACACGATTTTGGAGTGATGCTCCATGAGTATGTGCATTACCTTCAAAACCTATCTACTCCGTGGGGCTTGTATTCAAGCATGGTGGAATATGCGGAACTTGTTGAGACGTACCGCACCATTCAAGAATCCAGTGAAGGAATCACGATTCCGATGAAACCGGTTCTCACAGAAAAACTTAAAAGACAGAGGAAACTCATCATTTCAGGTGATGGCTTTAATCCTTTCAACGAAGATGGTTGTTTAAGCATTGATAGAAGCGTCAAAGTATCTGCATCTCGAAGGATTGAGACTGTAGGAGGGGAAAGGACAACTGTCATTACTTGTAAAGTTCAACTTTCTGATGGTCGTCCAATGGAATTTGTCCTTGGATCAAAGATTATCAAGGAAAGTATGGCAGGGATGATTCAACAACTTGTTGATCCTTCTGCTATACATGATAATTTTGATATACCATACAATATTATTAGAATAGTATGTGAGGATATGTTTCCGGAGGTGGCAACAGATCCTGTAAAAATGATAACGGTCTGCTATATGTCCTTGTTTAGCATGTCGCCTGCTCAAGTTTTGTTTGATGAACTAGACAATGCCAACCGTAATATGGATTTAAGCGCGAAAGACCTGCTGGACTTGTTTATGGAGAACAGTAGAATAACAATGAACGGAAATCGATATAGAGTATATGAGTTTTATGGAATGTTGAAGAATAAGTTTGTTGAGGTACTTGAAAGGGTTTTGACTATTGATGCCACCTACATTAGAGAAGCCCTTAGCAGAGCAGATGTGTCAAAAGGATATATACCTCTATTATCCATTCTTTACGGAGACGGTATTTCACGTGAACGAGTAGTTACGTTGATGAACGGAATAGGATTTCCTTGGGTTTGGACTGAAGATGGTATTGTTAATTCTGTAATTAGCGGAAAGGAAAGTTTAGGGAGCCCTGATGTTAATCTGCTCGTGTGCCATAATGCTATATATTCATATCTATGCTATCCTAACCAATGGAGGTGTTGCCCTCTACGTCATTTGTGTTTAAAAGGAGTAATAGGAGATGATGAGTGCTGGGAAGAAAAACCATGGGAGGGGAGAACATGCGTAATGAAAGAAATGGCAAACTGGTTGGGGCTTGATAAGAAAACGATAAAGATTAACTATTGAGACTACAAAAGAGCATATGACGGCAAACTGTCTTGACATAATCACACAGATAACTGTTGAATTGCATAAAGCAGACGCCTCAAAAGAGAAGTTGGGGTCGGGGGTCCTTTATTACAACAAATCGTTATCTGGAATGGTATATGTCTTGACCGCCAAACATTGCCTTTCAGGGCTAGCCGAAAAGGATAATGTGTCTATACGAGTATATTGTCCGAATAGCCGCAGTTATCAATATGTAACCCCTACCAACCAAACAATCCTGCGTCATTCAGTTGATGATGCGGGTATTATTATTTTCAATCATAGAGAGATTGCTTCAATTAACCTAGATATTCCATCCGTCTATGTGGTTGATAAAAATGTAGGAATTGACGTAGCCGTTACTAAAGGATTTCCCATCGCAAGTCTGGATCAGACAAGCATTACTGGAGAATCGTCTTTAGCGATGCTTCGTATGTATTATCGTCAGGAGATTGCATCAGAACCAGTTTTTCAGCTTACAACACAAGATGACTATAATGAGGATACTATCGTAGGAATGTCCGGTGCAGGAGTTTTTGTTGAGGCTTGTGATGAGCTGTATATCAACGGTATTTTTACTCGATTCACGGATGCAGAGAGAGGTAAAGTGATATATGCTCAGAGATTGACGTCATTTAACGAACTGCTTGGGCATGAATATAAGAAGAAATTACCATTAACCTATCTTGGACACCATAGTCTTGGGCACAAGACTTTTGAAAGCAACGTAACTGATTCTGTCGCTAACTTAGGGCCTAGGTATTGCCGGAAAGTCAATGTTAAAACAGGGAGCGCCAGATATTTTGACTGTGTGGCGAAAACGCCGCTCTATTATAAGCGACTAAGCAAAACAATAGATTCTTGGTTGACAGAAAAGAGCTACAGAACCAGACCTGACTCTAGCCGGATAGGGAAACTGGAAGAAGACCTAAAATTACTTAGGGAGGATTTCGTCACTGCATTGTCCGAATTGGATATGAGCGTTGAGGAGTTCATCAATTTCTCCGATTTGATGAAACGGGTAGATGACCTTCAGGGTGAAATGGAAGAAGTGCGTCACAATCTCTATTTGGACTATTCTTCAACTAGAGAAGATGAAAAGGCCAGGAAAGAACTTGAGGCAGACGAATCAAGGTTGACGGAAATATCGCGGGATTTACACTCCTTTTCAGAAGACTATGCTGATTTGAAGGTTGACATGGCCAATAACCCTTACATGATCATTAAGGGGGAAGCCGGATGCGGGAAGTCACACTTGTTAGGTGATGTGGCTAGCAATAGGATTGCGGAGGGGCTGCCAACGCTGCTTTTTCTTGGAACTGATTTTAATGATAGGAGTTATGAAGCCGTCATTACCTCAAAAACAGGGTTTTCAGGAACTTTTCCAGAATTCTTATCTAGTTTTAATCAGATTGGATGTCAAGTCGGTTCGCGGGCATTGTTGATGATTGATGCGCTGAATGAAGGTGACCATGCAAATTTGTGGAAAAACAAACTTCCTGGACTTATTAAATCGCTGAACGAATATCCTGCGATAGGCTTGGTAGTATCTGTGCGCGATACCTACTTCGACGATGTTATTCCAGATGACGTAGAAGCTAGTTGCAAAGCGACGGTTATTGAACATAAAGGATTTAAGGGGTTGGAATATGAAGCAGTGAAGCAATTCTGTTTGGCTTATAATCTGAAGCTGCCTAATGTCCCTATTCTTACCCCAGAGTTTTGCAATCCTCTGTTTCTCAAAATTGTATGTGATACATTAGAGGCTTCGGGTAAAAAAGATTTCCCGAAAGGCTTCAATGGTGTTATTACACTATTTAACCAGTATTTTCGTGTATTAGACAAACAGTTTGGACGGATAAGGCCAGAATACAAGTACAAGAAAGTGGTCAGCACCTCCGTCAAGTTACTTGCTATTCCAGTTTTTGAGGCAAAATACAATCTTCTGAAAATGCTCGATGCTGAAAGTATACTGCATAAATCTTTCCCGAACTGCACCTCATTGCTGGCAGACCTTATTGATAATAACGTCCTGCTTAAGACAAAGCCTCAATACGGTGATGAAAATGAAGATTGCGTTGTTTTCTGTTACCAAAGGATTAGCGACTTTACAATTGCAAGTGAGACAATCAAACAATACCAGGATTGGGAGGTATTTTCGGAAAGTGTTAAAGAGGATAAAGCACTGCGCGAGATTATTGTTGAGTCGCACTGGCTTTACAAGGGAATCTTGGAAGCGTTTGCTACCTTAATACCTGAAACCTTCGGGCATGAAATATCCGAACTTATCCGCTTTATACCTAAGAAAGACCTAAACAAGCAATTTAATTCTTGTCTTGATTTTATAGCTGAAGCACAGATAAGCAGCTTGAATTGGCGATCAATAGAATCCATTAACAAGGATGCAATAAGAGGATTCTTGAATTCAAAATTCTGCAGAATTGATCCAGATATTTGGTATTACAAACTGACAGAGCTATCAACGATTCCCAATCATCCGTTTAATGCTGATTATTTTCACGCAATGATGCTGCGTTGCCCAATGCCGCAACGAGACGGGGTTTTCCAGTTCTTCTTCAATGGTTGTGCCGGGTACGACGACGAGAATTGTGCTAATCCTTTACGGCGTTTGATTGATTGGGCTTGGTCAGAAGGTGTTTCGGAAAGTGCAGATCCGGAATCGGCCAGATTGGCGGCAATTATGCTTTGCTGGCTACTCTCCTCAACATATATCAAGCATCGTGATGAGGCGACTAAGGCGCTTGTGAATCTTCTTTCCGAGAAAGTTTTAGTGCTCATTGAAACCATGCGTTCATTCGAGAAGGTGGATGACATGTATATCTCTGAACGATTATTTGCAGTTGCCTATGGAGTTGCTTTGAGAACATCTTCTGATGAGAATCTTGAGAAACTGGCCAAGTATGTTTATGATACCATATTTAAGCACAACAACCCTCCGAAAGATATTCTGCTAAGGGATCATGCAAGGAATATCATTGAATACGCTAACTATAAAGTAGGGCTTTCCCGTGTTGATATGAGGAAAGTGCGACCGCCATATTCTAGTCCCATTCCCAAATGGCCTACTGATGAAGAAGTAGAATACCTTCATATCAGTTATGATGCGCCAGATTTTAAAGAACGAAAAGGTGCTGAGCAAAACATGATTTGGGAATCAGTTAAAGGCGGGTTAGCTGATTTTTGGAATAAATTGGCAGAGCCAGTAATTGAAAATTTTTACCCAATCTCAATTGCGGAAGAAAAAGAGTATCAGAAGGCTGAGCGTTTGTTCAAGAGGGATTGGAAAAAGATTGCGAGGGTGTTAGCGAAAGCCAAGGCAAACAGTATTTTGAATGGCCCTAAGGAATCAAGTCCTCAAACATATCGTGACCAACTGTTAGAATTTATGAGCGAGGGCTTTGAAAAGGTTTCAACTGAAGAGCAATTGAAGGCAATGAAGGAAGTTATGATTCCTTTCTATGTCAAAGCGTTGGCTTTGCAGCTTCATTATGCCAGAAGGTTTCCAAGCGAAGGTGTTAGGAACTGGATGGTTAAAAGAGCGTACGAATTAGGTTTTGACGTTGAACTTCACGGAAGGTATGATAGATTTGCAAAAGATTGGACTTTTCGTAATTCGAAAGGTGGTAGGATAGACCGTGTCGGAAAGAAATACCAGTGGATAGCATTCCATGAGGTTATGGGTATTTTGGCGGATAATTACCGGTTTGAGGATGATTACGCAAATGAGGGATCTGGTGGATATGAAGTATTTCACGGGACATGGCAATCTTTTTTGAGAAACATTAATCCTTCTATGATAGCACGAGAGAAAGTGTTTGACACAGAATCGATCGACAATGATGATGAAGCTGGAGAGCAGAAATGGTATCAAGAGGAAATGTATGATAACTGGGAGTACGGCGGTTCTGATGAGGCATGGGCGTCCTTGATTAGAGATTTACCAGATCCGGTAACTATGATTCAAAAAGTTGATAATAGCGGTACCGAGTGGCTCACTTTAAATAACTCTAAAAGTTGGGATGAACCTAAAGAACTGGGTAAAGAAAAGCATGAGTTTAAACTAAAGCGACATGACGCTTGTTTGTATATAGATGCGATTTTATTGAAAAAGGATGACGTTGATCAGGCTATCAAATCGCTTGATAATAGAAATTTATGGGGAAGTGTTGAAGTGCCGTCAGATGATTGGCAATATCTGGTAAATAGGGAAAAGTACTGGTCTCCAGCTTATAAAGACGTGTATCGAAACGAGAAAGACTGGACTGATACTATCGATGGTCTTAACGTTCCATTCATCTTTTCGACAGAGAAGGCGTGTGGACATATTGAAGGCGACCAATCTGGTACAATTAGTAAATACAGCATTCCTTGCCGGAGATTATTTGAAGGTCTGGGAATGGTTTATGATGCTCGTGATGGCCAATATGTTGACAAGAATGCAAATCTTATAGCGATAACTTATGGGTATGACCAGATATTGGTGAAGAAGGCTCCTCTCCTAGAATTCCTTGAACAGAGTGGACTGGCAATATTATGGATAGTTAGAGGGGATAAAAGAGTTTATATCTGCGGAGGAATGGGCTGTCTATGCGAATATGATCCATGCGGAATCTATTATATGGATGTCGGCAAGAATCCTGTTGGCGTGCTAAAGTCTTATAAAAGAGTGTGATATGAGGCTGATTTGTTACAAGGCTATGTGTGGGGATGCTTTTCACTTGCGATATGTGGGTGAAAGTGGTATGCCTCGAAACATATTACTTGATATGGGGCAAACCAGAACTTATACCACGGTTCTGAAGGGTGTTATTTCAAGTATTATATGCGATTCTGAGAAGATAGACGCCCTTTTTTTGTCTCATATCCATGATGACCACATTGGAGGAGCGAGTAAATTCATAAAAGAAATCCAATCAGACAGCAATCTTAAGGGCGTTGTTTGCCGCTGGATATACAACGCTCCCAGAAAATATGCAGTAGATTCATTTCACGATAATAGAAATGGTGTGTTGTGTGGAATTGTTTCTGGAGACAAGGTCTATGAATACATCATTACGAATTGCCCTTCTGATGTAAATGATATTATTGCAGGGCTGTCATTTGATATAGACGGAATGAAAGTTTCCATCCTATCGCCTGATGAGGATAGATTGAATCAGCTACGGGAAAAGTATTCTAATAAACGCCCTTTATGCAAATTGGAAACTGATGAGACAAGTGTAGAGGCCGGAAGTGTTACGGATGATTATGATACGCCACTGCCTCATTTCAAACCAAATAGTTTCCAAGAAGACACCAGCATTGAGAATGCGAGCAGCATTGCAGCATTATTCGAGTATAAAGGGAAGCGAATCCTATGGTTTTCCGACTCAGTGCCGTCTGTGGTTATTAATTCGTTGTCAAAGCTTGGCTATAGCGAGACAACAAAAATAAGGTGCAATGCAGTACTGCTTTCACATCATGGGAGTTCGGGGAATAACAGCTTAGATTTGTTTAAGATGATAGCTGGGGAAAGGTATATCATTAGTGCCGATGGAATCAATCGTCATTGTTTACCGAATAAAGAGACGGTGGCAAGAATCGTAGCGACCTCGTCAGATTTGCCTGTGTCGCTGTATTTTAATTATAGTGACGGGCGGTTGGCGAGAATGTTCAAATCAGATTCGCCTGATGAGTTGAAATCGAAGTTAGATCTCCATTATTTGACGGATAGTGAGGCTATTGAAATCTGAATATTAATGGTTATGTTTGATAGAATTCAGAATTTAGGGCCAGTGACAGGGAATAATAATCTTATCACATTGCTGTCCACTAAAAGTTGTGGACAGCAATGTGATTCTAATTTGAATGATTTTAATCTAATATCGATGTGATTTCATAAATGAAGTGCTACTGCAATATCAAAGAATAATATATGACAAGAAATATCAAGTTATACAAGTATCTTGACGTGAATGGCGGATTAATGATGCTACATAATAGCAATCTTCAGTTCACTAATGCTACGCGTTTGAACGACCCTTTCGATTGTCATCCTGCCCTTTTCGACTTTTCTCACGCACCCGAGTATCCATACAATTGGCCTCCGAAAGATTTCATTGTTGAAAAAGGGAAAACGGATACGGAGAATTTAAGGAATAGTGCGTGGATTTGCAGCCTTTCAAAGATTCACAATTCCCTGCTTATGTGGAGCTATTATGGGAATCACAAGGGGGTATGTGTTGGTCTGGATATGGAAAAAGCGAATAAGTACCTTTCAAGAATCTATTGCGGTATCTATGTCGGTGCAATGGAGATGGAGGTTCAATATCGGGATGTGATCGACAAACCCGATTATTTCCGTGACGCCAAAGACTTTTTCCGCTACCAATTGTCTACTAAAGCAAAAGCATGGGAACACGAGCAGGAAGTGAGATTGTTGCTTATTGATCCTATTCCGGACGGGGCATCAGGACATCCTTGCTTTGCCCCCATGGCATTGCCCTATAAGCCCAAAAGTAAAAAAGAGGCTATTGATTGGAAAGAAGTGCGTGCTTACCCGCATCTGGGGGGCGAGTGCTTTGATTCACTATATTTGGGGATCAAAATAGATCTAGAGAAACGTGAGAGGATAATAGCGGAAGCTCGCAAGTGCAATCCTGCTATTAACATATATCAAATGACAATAGATCCCGATGCTTTTAGACTAAAAGAAGAATTAATAAGAGAATAGCTTATAAATACTTCGATTTGTCTACGCCCTAATCCTGTGTAACACGGGTGTATGTGAAGGCGTGATTTTGGTTATCAGTATTGGTCGTTTAAGATCCTTGTTCCCGAAGAACTATTCTCACACAAGTATGGATCCCAATCTCGAGATAGTCTGTGGTCTGTGCCTCCAGATTCCTAGGTGGTAAGAAAAAAGTCGCAATATTTACTTGACCATTTGCGGTTTTTGCGTCTATGTCTGTGAAGTATGGATAAAACGCTTGAAATAGAACTCACAGAGATAAGGCCCAAAGTTCTGGCGACGGCACTGAAGTTCTTCCGTGCATCCCGGCTGGACGGTGATCCGGAGGATGTGGTGCAGGATGTGCTGCTGCGGCTTTGGGTGGCAAGACGTGACGGTGTGCAGATTCGCAGTGCGGAGGCCTGGGCAGTATCGACCACAAAGAACAGTTGCATTTCGCTTTGGCGCAAGAAAGGCCCCGTGAGAAGCGGGGTGTATCCTGAATGGTTGTCGGACGGCAATGACGCTTCTACGCTTATTGAACAATCGGAGGCCGAAAGGATGGCCGACAAGGCGCTGGAGCGACTCCCTGCAGGGACACGGCGATTGCTGCAATTGCGAGCCACCGGACTCTCCCTGGATGAGATTGCCGCCATAACCGGAAGGACGAAAGGCGGGGTGAAGAGTTCCATATCGGCCGCGCGACAAGAATTGATGAAAACCTTTAACACGAAGTAATACAATGGACCGGAAAGACTTGATTAGATTGTATCTGGACGCAGAAACGACCTGCGAACAGGAACAGGAGCTTGCCGCCTCCTTTGCCACTACGCCTCCTGCCGATGAGGAAGAGATGG
>JAEEGG010024271.1_pt1 | contig 11781 bp, 8 predicted proteins | sample 9134161 | NCBI WGS metagenome assembly JAEEGG01 (sample SAMN16246543, study PRJNA631951) | gut metagenome | biome: gut microbiome; feature: rumen; material: CR-attached | host: Bos | place: Iran: Karaj | collected 2018-10 | reverse complement strand
CTCACTGGCAGCCTGAACCGCCACCTTTCTATGTTGCTCCGGTTTAATTCTGACATTAAATGAACCTTTAAACTCTTTTTCGGGTTGCTTACCGATTTGTTTACAATGATCAAGGTAGTTGTTTATTGAATTCTCAAACTCGACCGAGAGTTCTTCAACCGAAGTACCATGAAAGAAAACCATATCATTAATACCGATCACCTGACCAACAAATATCCTATCGTCATGATCAAATTCAATCTTCGCATGATAGCCTTTATATTCCATTAAAGTATTGGTCAGCATAATTCATCCACCTCCTCTAAAAAAAAGATTATTTTTTTGATCTGATAACGATATAATTCATTACCGGGGTGTGGTCCGTCAAATTGAACCACCCTGTTTGTTTTTTCATGATAATAACCAACCCCCGTCCCCTGGGTCCACCTCTCTATGCTCTTGTGAGCAAAAATCACGTATTAATAATATCGGATTCATTTTCTATCAAGTCTCGAACAAGATATCTGTAATCCATATTCTCTATTCCAAAACTATTGTTATTAATCTGAGCAGACAATCTGCTCCGATAGTATTTGTCCATCGCTTCACGAATGGTTATATTTTTTTCTTTTGCAAGCTCTCCGATAATCTTTTCTTCCAATAATTCTTTGTATGTTCTGTCTAGCGCTGCTTTATCAATCATCTACAGTTACCTCGTACGATTCCTTAAACCTGAGAAAGCTGTTCTATAGCGAATCCTCTGTCTGTGAGATAACCGGTTATATCTTCCACAAGATACTGTTTGCCCTGAGTATGTAATACATCGTAGTATGGAATGATATAATCATCCAAGGCTCCCGATTCATTTAAAACACGATAAACATTCCTGTAAGGCTGTTTCCAAGCATCCGCAAGAGCATGAATCAAGAAAACAGTGAATTCAAGCGATTTTTTATCCATAGGAAACCTCCTTATTTAGAATCATTTTCATTTTATCAATTAATTGATTGCTCGTAAAGTAAGTATTACATGAAAAAGACTTATGTTGACAAGCACCGACGATCCGCACTATATTTATTCTGATAAGATAAGTTTAATCAATATCAATATGACAAGGATCGATCTGGCAACTGATAATGATATCAAGTTCGGACTTGTTAATTGGGCAAAGCTGTTTATGGCTGAAACATGGGAGGAACTGAAAATGCTTGCAGAAAAAGACCAAACAATCGAAAGAGCTGTTTCTTCCGCTTGGCAGATGACGGAAGAAGAGATCATCCGTGAAAGAATGCGCAATCGCGAAGAAGGCGAGCAGCTGTGGCGCAGCATGGAAAAAGAACTAGAAGAATCAAAAAAACAGATTGCAATGTTTAAAGAAGAGTCTGCCGAAGATAAAAAGACAATCCGTGAAAAAGAAAGAACAATAAGTGAATTAAAGGCACAGCTCGCCGCTCTAAAGAAGTAAAAGAGCACCGAAATGGATTTCGCCGAAATCCATTTCGGTGTTTTTCGTTTTGTCGCAACCGTTTTCTCGTGGCAAACCTAAGAATGGACCCAGGGCCTCGAATAATTCGAGGTCCCGGTTAAATTTAGTTTGTTAATGGGTACTTATTAACCCCATTCGGTCTTAAACTCTACTTCCGCTCTTCCCGTCACATTTACGTCATCACCTATGTAGATGTAATAGTATGAAGCCTCAGATCCCTGGTTCCTGTAATCAACTACTACCCAGCCATTGGGAAGCGTGGATTCCGTTGATTTTGAAAGTACAAGCGGATAAGACGGTTCATTATATTCATCGATCACCGATGCATAATTAAAGGTATCTGTAGTGATTCCCGACTTGAGCTGTATGCTTCCGTTAACGAATTCATAATCTCCATAAGGATACATGACAGCATCATTTTTATTCGTAACTTCTATCCTATCCACCGGCATGAACTTCAGCAGTCCCGAACCGGCGGGTTCAGTTCCGTGAATGATGGTTTTCGCCAATCCTGTTGTTTCTCTTGTTATGAGAGTAGGAGTAATCGAACCTGAGTAAGCGCCTTCAACCGCAAACAACTTACCACCGAACCATACCTGTTTCAGATCAGTCCTTCCGCTGATAAGTTTAAGGAAATCACCTGCCGTATTAAATACATCTGTATTTTCATTGAAAACAGCAGTAAGCATAGTTTCATTATTCACGAGCGGATCGTCAACTATAACACCCGTATACAAAGTCTCTGAACCATCAGGTATTTCACACGGGAATGTCTGCCACTCTTCTTCGCCGATCAATGCCGCTCCATCCGGTTTCACTCTCAAGATCGTCTGATCTCCAAACATGGCTGACGTGAAATACACACCATACTTTGAGTTCTGACCACTTTGAGGTGTATCATCATAGAATTTGGCTCCGCGGAAGAAGCCGTAGGTATTATTCCCATGAAGGTAATTCTCTTCCACAAGATCACTCCACGGTATTTCTATTCTTCCATTCACAGGTGTATAGGAGAATCCGGATGCCACATACATTCCCTGAGATGGATCGTAAACCATCATGAGATAAGCATTTGACGAAGGATTCCACCTAAGTGTCGGGATCAGGACGAAATCCGCAACCCCCGCATAATCAACCGAGTAAAGCGTTGACGCAATTATATCTGTCACAAAAGGATACCCGCCGGCGTCAGGTATAAGACCGGGGCCTTCAAGCACGGTAACATAATCGGAATATGCCCATTTACTGCTGTTCGGATTAGTCGCTGTACTCTTCGCCATGTTATTGTTTTTTCGCATCACAGTGGTCGTAAACGGCTTATCTATGACAAATATAGGCGTAATGACCACATTTTTCGGGTTATAATATCCCAGTTTCAAATAATCAAGTGTAAGTGTAACATTTCCATAACTATCTACAGACAATTCAACAGCGTCATGATTATAATCTGTTCCGATCATTCTTCTTTCGGTATGTGTATTTGATTCATTATCCGTAAATCCTATATCATATCCGATAACTCTGTATCCGTTCTTTTTAATACCGATCGGAATACTGTATTGATCCTGAAGCGAGTATTGCGGTTTTATGTAGTAGTAAGGCTCGACAGAGCCACTCGTTTCCCAATAGGGATAAGTATTCCACCATTCGTTTTCCGTGTCCGTATTGTACCACGTGGGAAGACTTATCCACCAAGCCCCTTCTTCGTAGAATGACTCAATTTTCAGTTTGTTCTGATTCTCGAGAGATGTATCCCTGATGACACCGTCACTGTTCAGATACTTTATCTCAACGCCCGACTCGGAAAGATCAAGTACTGCATACTCCGTCAGCACAACGCTGTAGAGCATACTCGTATACCAGACCTTACCATTTATCAGATCCGGAAGCGGATCACCGGCAGAATCTCCCTGCAGGTTGGCATGATTAAAGCTTGTTACGCCTCTGAAGATCGGATATGTATAATGCTCCACCGATTTTTTCAGATACATCATTGACATAAGGTCATATCCATCCGAAATATCGGTTATTCGTACCTGAGGAAGGCAGAGGTGCTTTCCGTAATAATAAGTATTTGCTGTTACGATTCCATTTGCGATATCACAATTCCAGATAGTCCCGTCTCCGAATTCTACGATGCCGCTATACGTGAAACCATAACCAATACTGCTATTAACGATCTCACTCAGCATCTGAGTTGATCCGTCATTATACCTAAACTGCATAGTACTGAGATCCGTTGCCAGCTTTGCATTGATCTCCATCGTAACTTTAACTCCGAAATACAGAGACAGATTGCAGTTACCTGTAATCACTTTTTTGATGCCTTCAAGAGAAGCCTGATCCTCAAAATCTCCGGGGATAAACTTGCCCGTATCCACCACATTCGCCTGATATGCAGCATCTCCACCGTTATAGTATTCCGGCATGATATCTGAAAGACTGAGATTGTCGGATGATCCGATGCCCAGGTATTTGGGTGTATCATAATACTCCCATTGATCTTGTTCCATCTGCATGCCTTCATGCAGATCGTGAGAAAGCACATAGGGTCTTGAATTCTTTACCAGCGACTCATATGTCTGATTGAGGTTATCAGCCGCAACCGGTAAAAGAAGTTCATAGCCGTAGGGAATTCCGCTTATTACTATTCTGTTTCCGCCCTCGTTTGAATCATATGTATATGTGATACCGTCCGTTCCGGCCACTCCGTCTGTGTAGCTGTCAGGGATGTACACCTGTCCCGCTCTTGTGAACAGATTTGTGATCGTGACAGTAAACTTTTTCTCCTTAACACCGGGATAAAGACTTGTGATACCCGACTGAGCCACAGTCACCTTTTCACTCTGATTCAGGTCTCTTGCGCCGTTAGCGCTTATGTACCAACCTTCAAATTCATACTGATCCGACCACTGTTCGCCAACTTCGACATGGATAGGACTGTTCTGTGTGCCGGGCAGCGCCGAGCCTACCGCAACTGTCGTAGGGAGTTCTCCCTCGTTGATATTGTGCCTTCCCGAAGGATTTCCACCGGATGATGTTACTTCATAGAACGAAAGGGCGATCGCCCGGGTATCATCCGAAGAACTTCCCGCACTTACATAAGCGGTAGTACTTCCGTAACTAAACGTAACATTCGTCGCTGTGCTTTCGCTCGCAGAGTCTTGTGTTCCGGTGCTTCCGCCCTGAGCGCCGGGGTCAGTTTCCGATGTGCCGGGCTGCTGAACGGCAGTTTCTTCCTGCTGTTCCTCGGTTTCATCCTCGGATTCTTCAGACTCTTCTTCCTTGTCCTCGTCTTCTGTTTCTTCAGCGTCTTCTTTATCTTCGCCGTCTTCGTCCGACTCATCTTCGGTGTCTTCTTCGTCACCGTCTTCAGCAGAGTCATCACCTTCATCGGACTTATCGTCCTCTTCGGCCTCGTCGGATCCGTCGTCTGCAGTCTCGTCGTCTGCTTCATCATCAGCTGCATCAGCTTCGTCATCCGACTCATCATCTGCTACAACTGCGTCGTTATCATCTGTATCATCACCGATGCCGACAAGAGTTTCACCTGTTCCGTCCACGACAAATGTGTCATCCCCGGCATCTTCCGAATCCTCGGGGATAACTGTGTCGTCAGTGATCTGCTCGGGTTCGCTCTCAACAGACTGCTGAGCAGGAGTCGTATCGTCATTACCGCCTGTTATGGGTGTATCATATACGATTGGCTCATCATAGTAAGGCTGAGCCTGGCTGATCACATATTCCTCTACGGCAGCCGGGATTTCAACCTTACCGTCGATCACATCATTAAGGACATTGATAGCTGCATTAAGTTCTTCTTCGGTAACATCCTCTGCTGTGAATCCTTCTTCAATGTCCTCCTCACGGCTTCGTGCGAGGACTGCAACGATGTTAGTCAGGAAGTCTTCATTGAAGACAGGTGTTTCAAGAGTCGTACCGAGTTCTTCATGAGTTGTTTCCTCAGCAACCTGGCCGTCCACAGTCTTTCCGTCATCGACGATGTGCTTAATATCTTCCTGTGAAAGGAGGTCCTTGCTGTCTGTCGTGACACCGAGACCCTGACCTACACTAAGGTCTGTGGTAACGATTACGGCCTTACCTGTGCTGTCCTTCTGGATAGTCTTGAAAGAAACCTGACCTTCGACAACGGCCGCGTTTGTCTTGATCGCACCGAGTACGTCCTCATATACTTCTGTAAGTGTCTTTGTACCACGGATCGACATGGTAGTGTTGGGGGTTACGATATCATAAGATGAGGTCGCAGAGAGCTTCTTCTTGACCTCGGTGAGCATTGAACCGCGTTCGATGTAGACCATGGTCTTGCTGTCGTTGGCAGTACCGGTCGCGGTAAGATTAATCTTGGTGTTTGCCTCGAGATAGACGTACTTGTCATCATCGAGCTTAAGTCGTGCGAAGCTGCCCTCTCCGACTGTAAGCGAGTCGCCCGAAGAGAGAGCCATGTTTTTAAACGCGTCAAGCGAGTCGCCGCCTCGTTCAACCTTACACGAGCCGTCGATCTCAAAAACTTTAATGGAGCGGTAAGCATCCTCTCCGCCCACGAAAATAAAAAAGAGGGCCACTACAATCGCTACGACTGCAAGTGCACCGCCCCCAACAAACAGCACTTTTTTGTTCATTAAATTTTTCTCCCGACTATTATACGTTTTTTCGCTCCCTCTTCACCCTAAAAAGAGATATGCGGATGCGATCATCTCTGATCACATATACGTTAGCGCAGAATCGATCCCACAGATTTTACGCAACAACAAATATGAATTCTAATATATATCACTCTGTATGTCAATCAACAGGGATGGCTCTTTGGGTCCATTATACTGTTTTATAGATATCACTCCTGTGTCCGACCGACAGGGCCAGAATAACCAGACGATCATCCTCGATCTCGCAGATGATACGATAATCGCCGATCCGGTACCTCCACTGGCCGCTTCTGTTTGATGTGAGTCCTTTTCCATGCGCTCTCGGATTCTCACAATTCACAAGGTTCTTATCGATCCACGATTTTATGATCATCTGAGTGTACCTGTCAAGCTTTTTGAATTCTTTATCAAAACGTTTTGTGGTTTCAACGCTGTAACTCATAGATCACATTCCTTCCAAAGCGCATCAATGGGACGGCTCTTCCTTCCGCCGGAAACATATTCTTCATATGCTTCGTTACCGACCGTCACATCATACTCATCTTCTATTCTTTCAAAAAGAGCCCTTTTAAACGCTTCGGCGAGAGAACACGAGTGAAGCCTTGCATAACTCTCCGCAAGCATTCGTTCATCCTCTGTCAACCTGATTGAAAAAGCCATAATGCACCTCTCTTTCTTGTGTAATACATTGTACTACAGCTAAGAGCTAATGTCAATTGAGCCTACTCCAATGCTCTACTTATTTAAACGAGACGATCAGTTTTTTGTCTAATTCCTCGGCCAAACGGCTAAGAGTATTAACAGACGGATTTGCAACGCCTCTTTCTATCTTTGAAATATCAGACTGGTCGATTCCGGTAGCCTCCGACAAAGCTTTTTGGGACAGTCCCTTTTTTGCTCTTGCCGCAGACAAAGCATTTCCGATATACCAACAGCAGGTTTTTCTACGCGTACTGTTTCTCCCTCTTCATAAATAGTTTCCGCTTCTATATCTAGTTCCTCGTTCCAGATGATGCCATAAAAACCCATCAATTGACCGGAAGTAAAAAGTTTCCTATCTCTGAGCGCAGTAAGCTGAGGGTACTTGTCAAACAGCACCCCCATATCAAACCGTTTGACCTTACCGTCCTGAAAGGTAAGTACCAAAGCAGTTCCTTCATCAAATTCGAGTTTGACAGCTTTGTGAAACATATCAATTTAATGGCGGGAGCTTCTTATAACTCTCTGTCTCCCACATCTCCTCCAATTCTTTTTGATATTTTAAAACAAACTCTTTTACCATTACTTTTGCCTTAGTCGGGAACCAAACCTCTCTTTGATTTGTCTATCTATGTTATAGGGGATATATCCCTTATTGTCAAGTGCGTTAGGCCGTACCTGTTTTGTGACAAATAGGAGGATGGACCCAGGGGGGCCATTATGAAACGTGATCAAAAAAGCTCCCCACATCTGTGAAGAGCCTTTTCAGTATATTATTAAGTAATTCTATCAGTGAGGAATGTTAGGTAAGAAGTAATTAATGTTCTCTTGCATAACGAGTCTGCCTTCTATTGCCGTGTTACTGCCGAAATAGATGTATCCATCAATATTGTTATTATTTGTAACATGTGCCCAGCCTTCGGGACAGGTTTCATTCCTCAGTATGAACGACGTCTGATTATTATACTTAAATTGTTGTGCAGTCTTTATTCTTTCACTGTATCCGGCCACAATTCCTGAAGCAGACGGATCAAGGGCATTATCCTTAATAGCAAGATAATCACTATTATCATGAGGATAAACATAAACCGATGCCATTTGCTCTTCGGGGATGTACAGGTTTGCATACTTCTCAAACACAAGCACACCGCTTCCGAAGTCGTAAACAACTCCGTCTACAACCTGTTTTTGTCTGGGATACGATGCACGGTTACCCTTGATTGCTGAGGACGCCCTTCCACCGGTTGAAGTCCTTGTAACCTCCCAAGGGAAGATCTCCGACAGCTCTTCATAACGCTCTCCGGTTTGCTCATTTACTTCAACCGCAAAGTAATCCGATCTGTAATGACCCTTATCCAAAAGCTTTCCACCGTACCAAACACTTGAAAGTGCGCTTTCTCCCGATAGTGCAAGAAGGAATTCTCCGCTTGTTCCGGTCGGAAGGGTATCCTTTGCCTCTGAGAAGATGGCTGCTATCACAACGTTATCGCCGTCCTTTGCATAAACACCGGTATACCCGTAAGGTGCATTCGGATCAACGTCATAATGAGCACGCCAAGGATAATAGGAATTAAACGAATCAATAGTTCCCGGATCGCTCATTCCGCAGTCCAGTTCCCCCGTAATACGGGTTTTAAAATGAGTAACCGACTCGTCCTGATCAGCACCGAAGGTATTCGGATTATCAGGCACTATTCCTATCCCGCGAACGAACTGTATATCATGAATATACCCTCCGATCAAGTCAAAATCGACCGGAAGAGTGATTTTGCCGTTTACAGGAGTATATCCGGATGAGTTTCCTAGCTTATAGTCACCATTATACAGGTAATAAACTCCGGCTGTGGGATCCCACTCCAACCTGTCCTGTATATTGAATTCAAGGTATTCTCCACTTTCTCCGGAGGTATAATTGTATCCAATCACATTAATCGCACCAAGATCAAGACTGGTCACATAGGGAGTTCCGTCAGGGCCGTTCGATTGCATGAGCGAAACCTCAATATTGTAGTAATTTACCAGTTTATCGTCAGCCGATGTCTTTACTATATGCCCGGGTGTACGTGTCAGTTCAATCGAGAACGGCGCACCTACCGGCACGAAAACCGGTTTAAGTGTGAATACCTTGCCTTCTGTCTCTGATCCCAGTTTAACAACATACCAGCTATCCTGTTGACCGGAATCCAAACTGTACTCATAACCCAGCCAAACACTATCATCTCCGTACGACCACAAGGTCGAGTGATTGTTTATAAGCGCTGTTTTTTCAATCGGCACGCCGGCATCTATGTAACTAACCGTATATCCGGCAAGCCTCATTCCTGCTTTGGAAACATAAGACGACGTTTCCTCCGGCTGTGAGTTACGCTCTGTTCCTCCCTTTGACCAGTCGTAAGCTCCGTCCTGAGGTATAAGGGCAGCGTTGTAATACGATCCGGATATATGCATCTTCTCAACTCTGAGCCTGAACTGCCTGTTTTCCGAATCATGTGCTTTTCTGATCACATTTGTATCGCTCGTTCCTATCTGATCCAGAACATCAGAGTCTCCCGAAAGATCAAGTGTAACAAATCTGTCCTCCTTGAGCTCAAAACCAAGCGAACTGTATTTTAAGATTCCGTTACTGAAAAGCCACGATGATGTAGCAGCTGTTCTTGATATCGACATCGCGTTCGACCCCGAAGTAGCGGTATTGACATACGTCTGCACGGCGTGATCACTCAGACCAAGGCTCTCATTACCGGTCATAACAAGCTTTGCCGACAGGTCATAGAGACTCTCTCTGGACTCTGCGACCGCAAAGGAAGGGATATCAAGCGGCTTGCCAAAATAGTAGGTCTCAAATATATACACCACATCCTTCAAATCTCCTGATGTATAATCAGTATAGTGGAGATGAACACCCCAGTACTGATCCCTGACATCATCAGTCTCGGAACGGAGTTTAAGGCGAGTTCCCGGGGCGTGTTTTTCAACAAAACTGCTGCTCTGACCGGCGTTAAACGTAACCCATGAAGCATGGTTAAAATTGCGATCAATCATAGCACTGGCTTTCGCTTGGGTATAATCAAATCCATAACGTTCAAGAACGGTTTTGATCTCACCCGTACCGTCTGCATCAAGCATTCTGACAGGCGTGTTTTCTTCGCCATGCGGAACAGTCAGTTTCACTTTTGTCGCGAAATAGAGATAGAAAGTCATATCGCTTCTTATCTCTGTGGGGATCCTGTAATCCGAATCGTTTGCTGTACTATATCTTACGAAATCGTTCTGTCTTAATGCTTCATAGTCGGTATCACCAAGCAGAATTCTCGCGAGGTTGACATCATCACCACCCCTGACGACACCGTCAGAGCCTTTTGTTCCGATACCGATACCCGCAAATTCCGTGCGTTCCGGTGATATTATCGTGAAACTGTTCTCAACATGTAATTTGGTCGCAGGATCAACACTCTCCTGCACCAAAGCATCCTTCATCATCGGGAAACAGATCGTATCGCCGTAGTGAATTCCACTGATCTCGATCCACTCTGCCTCAGGATCGTTATCTGACGCATATGTGAGCCCACCCCAATAATTCTGCCCGGGAGCAACAATAGACCCTGCTTCAGGGAAGAGGTTGACGAACCTGACGGTAAATGTCTTGTCAACTTCTCTGATTCCGGGGAAGAGGGTACCCGTACTGTCTGTGATGGTTGTGATCCTGTCAGTTTCGTTTCCGCTGTCTGCAAGCGCACTGGACGCATACCAGCCCGTAAATACATATTCCTTATCGGGAGGACAGTCGCCCGATACGATCAGCTCTACATCATAATCACTTCCCGATACACCCGGAAGGATTGTGTTTTGGGCCGTCGGAAGGCTGTTATACGAAACTGTCTGTCTGCTCTGTTTATTGATGTATGAAATATCAACTCGCCATTCTACTGTTTGATCGTTTCCATAGGAAGAACCCGAACTAGGTGTAGTTACTTCATATGTCCAGTGTGAATCCGCATATGATGCACTTGTTGAAGCGTCTACACTTGTAGAGCTTGACGATGAGCTGCTTGAAGTACCGTCATTCGGCGTGTCTGTCGGTGCAGGCGTGTCTGTGGGTGCCGGTGTGTCTGTCGGCTCAGGTGTGTCTGTCGGTTCGGGCGTATCTGTGGGCTCGGGTGTCAACTCCGGAGTAGGCTCAGGGGTAGGCTCGGGGGCAGGCTCCGGAGTGGGTTCGGGTTCGGGAGTAGGTTCAGGGGTCGGTGAAGGTTCTTCGCCTTCGTCACCTTCATCTTCCTCTCCTGTCTCATCGGACTCGTCAGTTTCATCAGCTTCGTCTGACTCGCCCTCTTCGTCAGCGACGTCATCGTTATCATCGTCCTGCGCACCTGCTTCGTCGGCTCCGTCACCTTGTTCTGCAGAATCGTCTGTTTCATCATCAGCATCGCCGATCACAAGAAGGTTTGTATCTCCGTCAATCAGAGTTGTTCCTTCGTTTTGTGTCTCATCTGTTTCAGTTGCAGGTGTATATTCCCAATTCCAATCAGGATCAACAGCAATTACAGGATCAGGCTCAGGAGTTACCTCAGGGGTAGGTTCCGGTTCGGTCTCTCCGGAAGTAGCTGCATCGATCGCATTCTGCGATTCTGTACTGATCACATCAAATGACTCCAGAACTTCACCCAGCTGTGCATTGATCTCGTCAATCTGCTCCTGTGAAAGGCCATCCTCACCTGTTGCTGCTTCAGCATCGGCAACAAGGATGCTCTTTACGTTTTCAAGGAAGGATGCCTCGAAGGTTGCAACATCGAATACGACATCAGCATCTTCCTCGGATACGATCTCAACCTTGATACCACTCACAGATGCACCGGTGTCGGCGATCGACTTCATCTCTTCCTGCGAAACGAGTTCTTCTTTGTTTGATGAGAATGCGTTACCTTCGCCGGCGCCGAGGTCTTTCTCAACAGAGAC
>JAEEGG010024268.1_pt1 | contig 11782 bp, 9 predicted proteins | sample 9134161 | NCBI WGS metagenome assembly JAEEGG01 (sample SAMN16246543, study PRJNA631951) | gut metagenome | biome: gut microbiome; feature: rumen; material: CR-attached | host: Bos | place: Iran: Karaj | collected 2018-10 | reverse complement strand
GAGCAAGACGGAAGATATCGACATGAGTCGTGCGGAAGTAGCTCTCCAGAGGGCTATCACCAGAATCAATATTTTGAAATAATACGTGAAATAAAGCATCCTGCGGCCATTAATAGACCGCAGGATCTTTTTATTCTATAATAGATCTGTTATGAAGAAAATCCTGTTAAAAGCAGCGGTATATGTATTGGTCTTTATATCATCCATATTGATATTCGGCCATATATTCAGCCGCAGACAGAACAATATTACCGTGGATATGGATCCTGCATCCCAGCCCGTGATCTATATGTCCATGGGTGACATCACCTACAATCCCCTGTTCGGTTATTCGAAGCAGAGGAATGTTTCCTATGACAGGGATACCCTTACATATATGGATGAGGGCAGGAAAGTATCACTGGTGATCGCAACTCTCGGGGAAAAGGTGGCGTCTGCTTCCTATGAGATGAGAAACATAGAAGACAACAGACTCATCGAAGAGGGTGAAGCCGATCTTCTGCTCAACAATATCGGTAATATGACCGCCAATATCGGCCTTAAGGATCTGTATAAGGAAGGTGCCGAATATTCCATGGCCATAAAGCTTTCCATGGAAGACGGAAGGGAGATTTATTACTATACCCGGGTTATCAAGGGGGATAATGAACTTGCCTACAATAAGGTAGCCTATGCCAAGTTTTTCCATGACTGTCTGTTTGATAAGCATTCCGCGGAAAGCATTAAAAAGCATCTCGAGACGAATTCATCCTTAAGCGATAATTCCACATTCGCATATGTTGACATTCATTCATCGTTTTCACAGGTTACTTACGGGGAACTTGAGGTTACGCCTTACGGAGATCCCCTTATAAGCCTGCGTGAAGACTGCGGCCCCAATGCCACCGTCTGCATCGATTATATGCTCAGGAGCGGATACGGAGCTTCCATGACAGCATATAAGGCCCATGAAGCCATAACCGTCAGATATACGGATAAGGGTATATATATCATGTCGTATGTCAGGAACATGGAAGAGATCGCCGATCCTACGGACATGTGCGTAAACGATAAGATAATCCTTGGTATTGCGGATGAACATCCCCAGATGATGGAAAGTGCGGAAGGCGGATGTGTAGCCTTTGTATCCGGCGGAAGGTTATTCCTGTACAATGAAGGATCCGGAAAACTTGCATCGGTATACAGTTTCTATGATTACGGCGTATTCGATGTAAGAAATATCAACTCAAAACACGATATAAGAATACTCAGGGTCGAAGATAACGGAGATATGGTATTTGCGGTTTACGGATATATGAACCGCGGAGATCATGAGGGCGATGTAGGTATCTGTGTATATGAATATGAGGATTCCATTAATTCCATAAAGGAGATTTTGTATATACCCTACGAGAAATCCTCCGATATTCTCCTGGAAGAAGCGGGAAGACTCCTGTATATGAACGACAATTCCCATCTCTATTTTACGATGGAAAACTCTGTATTCAGGATAGATCTGAATGAAAAGACCGTTAAGACCACGGGAATGTACTGGTCGGGGGATGTGATCCAGACCAGTGAAGATCAGAGGTACATAGTTACCATTACCGAAGATACCGGGGAGCTGTCCAGAGATCTTGCGGTAACGGATCTGAATAACGAAACCTCTGTCACCGTATCTGCGGGAGGCGGCGAATATATCAGATTCCTTGGATTCATCGGCGAAGATATGATCTACGGCGTTGCAAGGCAACAGGATCTTCAGACAGAAACCAGCGGTAATCTTCTGTTCCCCATGTACAGGATATGTATATGCGACGGCAACGGGAAGCTTCTGACATATTACGAAAAAGAGGGATATTATGTCACGGAAGCGGAAGTAAACGGAAATATGATACTTCTTTCGAGATTGTCCGGTGAACCCGGTTCATACAGTCCCGCACCCGAAGATACAATAACTTCCATGAGCGAGGACCAGACCGGAAGAAATTATCTGTCCGTCGCGGTAATAGATAAATACGAAAGATATGTACAGATACAGACCAGAAATTCCATCAAGGTCAATAACCTGAAGGTGACAACTCCCGGTGAGATAATGACTGATGAAGTTGCGGTCCTTGATCCGGAACTTGCGGAAGACCTTAAGAGATTCTACGTGTTTGACGCAATGGGAGGATGCAGGATCTATCTGTCCGAAAGCGCTGCGGTTGAAGCGGCTTACGAATGCGGAGGAACCGCGATCGAAGAAAACGGAAATGTTATCTGGAAGTATTCATCGAGAAAGACGGTAAACCAGATAATGGAGATCGTCGCTGCGGGAACGGATGAAGGTGAGACGTCTCTCAGTGTCTGTATGGATATCATGATGGCACATGAGGGTGTTATCAGAAATTCAGAGCTTCTTCTGGGAAACGGAAACGCCATAAGCGATATCCTTCAGGAGAATATGAATAATGTCACGGTTTTGGACCTTACAGGATGTGCTCTCGACCAGCTCTACTATTATCTGGACAGGGACATTCCGGTAATGGCTCTTATGCAGGGCGGCGGAGCTGTCCTTATCACCGGACATAACGAAAAAGAGCTTGTTATCATGGATCCCGGAACGGGTGAACTTTATAAGAAAGACATAGCCAAGATGACGGAACTCTTTGAGAATAACGGAAACCAGTTCATAACCTACGCTTATGCAGGCTCGGAAATATGGGCCGATAAGACGACTTAATGGAGAAAACATGAATCAGGAAAACAAATCAAGAAAAAAGAAAATAGCTATAGCTGTGATAATCGCAGTAGTCGCGTTGCTTGCCGTGATAGGAGCGGGCATTGCAGCGCTCATACATCATATCAGTACCCCCGAGTTCAGATATGATATCGCACTAAAGCTTGGTGACGAATATTTCAAAAACATGAATAATGGTTCAGCCTTAGAACAATATGAAATGGCAATGGAACTGATGCCCGAAAATCTTCAGCCATATAAGTCGATTGTTATGGTATACGGCAATGAACATGATGTTGGTGAAATGATGGATATCTATGATCTTGCTGAAGTCAATCTCGGAAGAAGGGATTTTAAGGATTTTCAGGAATACTTTTTCACAAGAATGGGACATATCATAGAGTATTCAATCACGCATGAAGAATACGGTGATGCGGTCAAATATGTCGAAATGGTTGCAGAAGTGGATGAAGACGTAGCGGACGATTTTCGCGAAAAGTATTTATCGGATATTCCCTGGGATACTGTAGTGGAAGAAGCAGATCCTGCCACTTCCGAAGACTCTGAATCTGTGGAAGATCCTGAGACTGAAGAGCCTAAGGAGCCTCTTCGGGAAGGTTACGAGGTCGGAGAGATGATCCCCGACTTTGAATTCTATGACAGTGAAGGGGAGGTTCACACCATTTCGGAATTCCGCGGGAAAGCGGTATATATCAACTTCTTCACTACATGGTGCACTTACTGTTTCTATGAATTGCCCGATATGGAAAGTGTATATGAAGATACTGCGGATGATGCCGCATTTATCATGATCGATCTTGATGAAGGTCCCGAGCTTGGTCTGCAGTATGCCGAAGATTATGATGTTACAATTCCCATTTATTATGTGGACGGATGGGAGATAGAAGGCATGGAGCTGGAAGCGGTCCCTCTGAGTATCGTTATTGATTCCGAAGGAGTCGTTTGCGGAAACTGCCTCGGCCAGGCTTCATATGACTGGATGAACGATACTGTAAACGATGCGATAAATTCCGCGAAGTAACAGAGTAAGATCCGGAGTTTTATATGGATAAAAAGAAAACAGGGAATCTTCTTGCCATTGTCCTCTTGATCCTTTCGATAGTACTTATCAGTGCCGGTGTTTTTTCCGGCAAGGTAAAAGAGACCGAAAGAAAAGGAAATGCTTTATGTCTGGAGTGTATAGGACTTGGATAAAAGAAGGAAGATAACACAATTTATCACAACGCTCATATATAATCCCTTCCTGACCAACCTGTTTAAGGGAAAGCTCCATACAGGAAGCTCAAAGGGAGTGTGCGTTCCGGGGCTGAACTGTTATTCATGTCCCGCAGCTGCGGGATCGTGTCCGCTCGGTTCGCTTCAGCAGAATCTGGGAAATCTGAAGAAGGGCGTCAATACATATGTGATCGGATCCATTCTGCTCTTTGCCGCACTTTTCGGAAGATTTGTATGCGGATGGCTCTGTCCGTTCGGTCTTCTGCAGGAACTTATATACAAGATTCCATTTCCGAAATGTACGAAGAGATTAAGAAAACTCGGGTGGCTGAAGTATGTCATGCTTGTGATATTTGTCATTGCTTTACCGATCGTAATCTCCCTGGAAAAGGGAATGGGATATCCGGCGTTTTGCAAATACATCTGTCCTCAGGGAACCATAGGCGGATTGTTTCTTGTCGGATTCAATGAAACCCTAAGATCTCAGGCACATCTTACATTTCTTATCAAGTTCGTGATACTTATCGGAATACTTCTTTGCTCTGCGTCCGTATTCAGGCCTTTTTGCCGGTTTATATGTCCTCTTGGGGCAATCTACGGACTGTTCAACAAGATAGCGCTCATCAGGATAAATCACGATAAAACAACCTGCACGGGATGCGGCGCATGTGAAAAAGTATGTCCCATGAGATTAAATCCCGTAAAAGAATGCAATCATGCGGATTGTATCAGATGCGGAAAATGTATAAGTAAATGTCCGGAAAGATCCCTTTCTTTTACCGGAAAGAAATAAAGAGATGACAATGGGGACGCTTCATTTTTGTCACCGAGTGACAAAAATGAAGCGTCCCCATTGTCATCTTATGCCGTATATTTAAATTCTTTTATCTCTCCATCCGTGTAATCACAGTAGGATACGATATTTTGATCTGTGTCCATTTCGATGAAATAGCCCCATCTTAAGTCTGCATAGGAATCATCTGTTGCGGCAAATTCGAAATAATCTCTGCTCTCATCGCCCCTTCCGCAGATTCCGAAATCTTCTACAGGGAAGCCGTCACGGTTTTCTCTTATCTCATCGGTCATCAGGAAGAAATCAAGCTGGGTGTGTCCGGAGCATACATAAGGAAGAGCAAGACCGAATGTGGGATCTATATGATAATACGTTTCGCCTATTCTTACATAGTTCCACTGATGTCCTTCGCCCAGGGAAGGATTATCTCCGGTGATCACATCGGATTCCACACCGCACTGCAGGAGAAGATAATTGTAAACTCCCGCAAGTTCCATGCAGATTCCCTGCTTTTCCATAAGAGCTCTGTAGGTTGCGATCTCATCGCCTCTGGTGGTGTACATCTCCGCATACATATCATAATCATACGAATAATTTTGAGTCATGTAGATGTACAGTGAAAGCGCCGTTTCAAATTCGGAGTAATCGCTTCTTACATTGGCGTTAATAATGTCAGTGATGATGGCTTCGAATTTTTTTTCTCGGGCCAGGAAATCTTCTTTATCATCACCGTAGGGAATCTGTCCCACTCCGTTGCTGTATCCGGTGTTTTGGTAATAATCATCTTTTATGAGGGTATATGCAACGGGGAAATAATAATTTATCAGTCTTCCGCCGACGACATTGTAATAAGCATTTTCATTGGGACATTCGAAAGTATCTTCACCGTTTCTGATCGCATCACAGAAATTGAAGAATGCCTCTCTTGTGTCTTCGCCCCAAAGCTCCGTATCTCTCTCCGAGAATACATGGGGATTAAATTCGAAGGGTTCCGTTATTTCCGCGGTTTCCTCGATCACTGTGGGGGCATTGGTAGGCTCATTGTCCTCCTCGTGTATCTCGACTTCGTCCTCCGGATCATCCTCGGTTTCTTCGATGATCGCCTGAGAAGAGACAATGATCTCTTCAAGGGCCTCACCGGTCGGTTTTCCGCATGCGGTTATTGAAAATGCAGTAATAAGAAGTGCTGCCAGTAATCTGTATTTCATAAAAAATCTCCTATGTGGTACTACACTTTGAATATAGCATAGGACCGCATAGGAGTGCGTTTAAGACTTGTTTAAGGCTTTATTAAGCCAAAAATATCTGATCTTTTCTGCGTATGAGAGCCTGATAAAGGGGAATTCCCAGTACATAGCAGCTGAGGATCTCACCGATACCTACAGTCAGCATAAAAAAGGGAATAGTCCCTTCGAAGTGGTATACATATGCAAGGATAAAAGGAACGATAACGGTATTTGAAATTACGGGAGGGAGAGGAGTAAGGAACATGCTCTTCTTTCCGGTTTTAAAAACCCATTTTTCACCGTCGTATGAATGAGTGAGAAGGAAAGTTCCTACCGCACCGATAAGGGTTGCAAGTGAACCGAATACGACATCGATGGGGTCGCACGCAAGTATGATATTACTGATGATACATCCGATCCAGAGTCCGGGAATGGCAGCGGGAGTAAAAGCTGCAAGTATGGTAAGTGCTTCGGAGAATCTTACCTGGATAACCCCGCTTGCGAGGTTGAGAACACCTGCATAATAGGACAGCACGGTGTAGAGCGCTGCTATTACGGCAGCGTAGGTGATGAACAGAACTTCTTTGTTGTTTTTCATTTGTTTTTCCTCTAGTTTTGTTTTAAGCGAAAATTCGAAAAAGATGTTTTTAGATTTACGAAGGATGCTTTTTGGATTGCAATGAAAAAAACGTAGACAATGCGGGCATTGTCGAGGCTTTTTGAAGAAGCAATACGGAAAGCAGACAAGTAAATAAAAAACAGATTTTGAATTTTTGCTTGGTCAGGAAGGTTTCGAACTGACCGAGTTACGATAAAAATGCCCGGGATGCAGACATAAGCGAAAAATGCTATAATACCTGTTTAGGACACAAGGGAGATAATATCTTATTATCCGAATTATGTCTACTGCTTTTTTAAGCAATTGGAGGCGCGAAATGTATAATATCGACTTTTCTAAGCCTGTAAAGGTTTATTTTGTCGGAATCGGAGGCATAAGTATGAGCGGTCTGGCCACCATACTAAAGCGTGAAGGTTTCGATGTATCGGGATCCGACAGAGCCCCTTCGGAGGTCACGGATCTTTTGGAAAAAGAAGGAATCAAGGTTTACTACGGCCAGAAAGCCGAGAATATCACGGATGATATTGAGGTTGCGGTGTTTACCGCTGCGATCCATCCCGATAATCCCGAATATGTGGAGATTAAGAGACTGGGAATCCCCTCGCTTACCCGTGCACAGCTAGTGGGTCAGTTGATGAAGAATTATAAGACTTCGATCGCCATAAGCGGAACCCACGGAAAGACCACCACCACATCCATGATCAGTGAGATCCTTCTGGCACAGAATACCGATCCCACCATAACCGTAGGAGGAATGCTTCCTTCCATCGGAGGAAACATAAGAGTCGGGGGAAGGGATTACTTTGTAACCGAAGCATGCGAATACACCAACAGCTTTTTGGACTTTTTTCCGGATATCGCTCTTATCCTTAATATAGAAGAAGATCATCTGGATTTCTTCAAGGATCTGGATGATATCAGGTCTTCTTTTAAGAAATTTGCAAATCTTGTATCGGCGGACGGAACACTCATCATTAATTCCGCCATCGAAAATACTGATTATATAACGGACGGGCTTGAGTGCAATGTGGTAACATTCGGTCTTTCATCTACCGGAAAAGAACCCGACTATACCGCGGACAACGTATTCTATGACGATATGGGATGTCCCGAGTTTGATCTGAAGGTTCACGGCAAAGACAGGATGCATATCCACCTGGGAGTTCCCGGTGAGCACAATATACTGAACGCATTGGCCGCATGTGCGTTTGCTGATGCGGTCGGTGCGGAAGAAACCGCAGTATCCAAGGCACTTAATACTTTTGAGGGAACGGACAGAAGATTCCAGAAAAAGGGAACAATACTGGGCGGTGTAATGCTGGTTGATGATTACGCTCATCACCCCACCGAGATAAGGGCTACCATGAAAGCTGCACTTTCCGTGAAGCACAAGGATCTCTGGGTTGTTTTCCAGCCTCATACTTATACCAGGACCAAGGCTTTCTTTGATGATTTTGCGCAGGTGCTGAGCATGGCGGATAAGGTTGTTCTTGCGGATATTTATGCGGCGAGAGAAACCGATACTCTGGGAATGAGTTCCGAAATCCTGGCCGAAGCTGTCAGAAAAAAAGGTACCGCAAGTTATTATTTCCCCTCTTTTGAAAAAATTGAGGACTTCCTCCGAAAAAATTGCCAAGAGGGAGATATGTTGATAACTATGGGTGCCGGAGATGTATATAAAATAGGCGATTCATTATTAAACGGCTGATCTTTCCACATATCCACGGTGTTTCAATCCTGACGGGTTGAAAATACCGTGGATTATTTAATTATTATGTGGATATCTGAATCCAGTATCCATGCGGACCTTACACCTGTTATCCACTTAATCCACTTAATCCACCGATTTTGTGGCTAACCTTGAAAACCGCATGTTTTCTGATAAATCGTCATTTTGTCCATTTTGCGAAAGTGGCCTTTGTGATATAAGTGGTATTACCGCTGATTTGGATCAGGCGGCGAACGGGGGTCACTTTTTTGTCACAGTTAACAATCTATCAGGACAGCTACATAAATGCGACGATCCTTTCAAACAGGTTCATCGACGAGTACATGACCGATGCAAATGATGCGCAGCTTAAGGTATATCTCTATACCGTGCGTATGATGAGCGCCAATCTGGAGACATCCGTAACGGATATCGCAGACAGGTTCAACTATACCGAGAAGGATGTGCTCAGAGCATTTAAGTACTGGCAGAGCAAGGGCATACTGGATCTGGATTATGATGATGCGGGAAACCTTTGCGGAGTACATCTTAAGAATCTGTGCAGAAGTGACAGCGCTTCTCCCTCGGTGGAGTCCACGCATTTACCCCAGTCGCTTGTCGTTCCCCAGACGATCATATCGTCTCCCGGAAAACAGACCGTATTCAGCGAAAACGAACGAAAGGCTGCGGAAAGTAATGCAGAGGCCGAAAACAAGGCTGCAGCGATACCCGCAAAGCCTTCTTATACCCCTTCCATGGTAAGGGAATTCAAATCTTCCCATACCTCCTCCGAAAGCGGAATAGATATTTTCTATCTCGCAGAAGAATACAGGAAGAAGCCTCTTTCACCTTCGGATATCGGCACCATAATATATATCTGCGATGAACTCGGTTTTTCGGACGAACTTTTCGATCACCTCCTCCAAACTTGTGCTTCAAGAAATAAGTCCGATTTCAGATATATTGAAAAGGTTGCCATATCCTGGAAAGAGCGCGGTATAACCACTCCTCAGGAAGCCGAAAATGCTCCGGGAAGGTATGACAGAAAAGTCTATGACATTATGAGACAGCTCGGTAAGACGGGTAATACCCCTACCGACAAAGAAGTCTCTTATATAACCAAATGGACCGGCGAGTACGGTTTTTCCGATGATATTATCCTTGAAGCCTGCGACAGGACCGTTATGGCAACGGAGAAGAATCGTTTCCAGTATGCCGACAAGATCCTTAAGAACTGGAAGGATAAGGGCGTAGGAAACCTTGGAGATGTCGAGAATCTGGATAAGGCATTCGAAGCATCCGCGGAAAAGAGCCCCGTAGTAATAAAGGGACCCGGTGCAGGAGATAATTCCACTAATAAATTCAACAGGTTTTCGCAGAGAACCGACATAGATTTTAAGGAACTTGAGAAAAAGCTTATCAAGAACTGAAACGGAGCGTAAAGGTGGCACTTCAGAACGGAGCCTTTGAAAGGTTGCAGGAAGAATACAGCAGCATAAGGATTGAAAATGAAAGGATCCGTGACGAGAGGCTGAAGAAGGTCTATTCCGAACACCCCGAACTTAAGGAATCCGATCAGAAGATAATGGATATCCTCACGGAAAAAGCTTTGGCGGCCCTCAAAGGAAACGATGAGGCTGATTACACAGATAAGCTTGCTAAGGCAAAGGCCGAGAGGGAAACTCTCATAAAGGCAGCAGGCGTGGACCCTGCCTATGCGGACAGGATTTATACTTGTCCTTATTGCAAAGATACGGGATTTATCGTAAAATCTGACGGGCCTGCCGAAAAGTGTAAATGTTTCAGGAAAAGGGAGTCGGAGATCCTTCTGGAGCAGTCCGGAATGGCCGCTCTTCTTAAAAACAACAACTTTTCCGTTATGCGTACCGACGTATTCGACGAAGAGACCAAAGATCACTTTGTCAAAGCGGTCGAGTATTGCAGAGGGTTTATCGATACTTTTGATACGGACTACCGAAATATCCTTTTTTGTGGTACAGTAGGTACCGGCAAATCGTTCCTGAGCTGTTGTATAGCATCGGATCTTATCGCTTCATACCACAGCGTGGTCTATATGAGTGCCAAGACTCTCTTCGATACACTGGCAGAGGCACAGTTTTCGAGGGAAAAACTTCCCGAAGCGGCTGCCGTAAGAGAGAGGATATATGACTGCGATCTTCTGATCGTGGACGATCTGGGCACCGAGATGACGAATTCTTTTGTGGGAACTGAACTGTTTTCGATCATAACGGAGAGATACAATTCCAGAAGGTCTGTGATCATATCCACCAATCTGGAACTGGCTCAGTTAAGAGACCGTTATTCCGACAGAGTTTTTTCGCGAATAACGGGTTCATATGATGTCTTGAGATTATACGGTCCGGATCTACGGAGCGTTTTATGACAGGAGAATATAATATGCCCAAGCGTGAAGAGAAAAGAAATCTTGAAAGCATTCCCGTAGGAAGTCTGGGGATCATTTCCCTCGACGGATGCAGGAATCTTGCCCAGAAAGTAGACTCTTATCTGGTCAAGTGGCGTTTCGAAAGAGAGAGCGAACACAAAGGCTCGCTTGCTTTTTCGGGATATCAGAGAGACTCGTATCTTCTTAAAGCAAGAGTACCCAGATTCGGTTCCGGTGAAGGAAAGGGAGAAATCCTCGAATCCGTAAGAGGCGCCGATCTTTACATCCTCGTTGATGTTCTTAATTATTCAGAGACCTATTCACTTTGCGGACATGAGAATCACATGTCCCCCGATGATCACTATCAGGATCTTAAGAGGATCATCGCAGCCGTAGGCGGTAAGGCTAGAAGAATCACCGTTATCATGCCTTTCCTCTATGAGAGCCGCCAGGACAGACGTACTTCCAGAGAATCACTGGACTGTGCGATAGCTCTTCAGGAGCTTGTGCGTATGGGTGTCGATAATATCATCACTTTCGACGCACATGAGCCCAGAGTTCAGAACGCAATTCCCTTAAACGGATTCGAGACCGTTCAGACTCCTTATCAGTTCATCAAAGGCCTCTTAAAGCATGTTAAGGGTCTCAAGATCGATGCGGACCACATGATGGTAATTTCCCCCGATGAAGGCGGAATGAGAAGAGCTATCTATATTGCAAACGTTCTCGGCCTTGATATGGGTATGTTCTATAAGAGACGTGATTACAGAAGGATCGTAAACGGCAGAAATCCCATCATCTCCCATGAGTTTTTGGGAAGTGATGTTGCCGGCAAGGATATGATCATCATCGATGACATGATCTCATCCGGAGATTCAGTTCTCGAGGTTGCCGCAGAACTTAAGAAGAGAAATGCAGGTGAGATCTTCGTATTTGCTACCTTCGGTCTTTTCACCGGCGGTCTTTCAAGATTTGACGAAGCTTACGAGAAGGGCCTCATCTCAAGAGTCCTTACCACCAACCTGATCTATCAGACTCCCGAGCTTCTTAAGAAGGAGGGGTACATCAGCTGTTATCTGAGCAATTATATCGCAT
>JAEEGG010024267.1_pt1 | contig 11782 bp, 10 predicted proteins | sample 9134161 | NCBI WGS metagenome assembly JAEEGG01 (sample SAMN16246543, study PRJNA631951) | gut metagenome | biome: gut microbiome; feature: rumen; material: CR-attached | host: Bos | place: Iran: Karaj | collected 2018-10 | reverse complement strand
ACTGTATGTCGTTTGCACCTAAAAGAAGATTAGCATTAGCACGGTCTTTTTTCAGAACCTTAAAGTCAAAACCGTCATCCGACATCTTGTAATTGACGGCATTTGAGTCCAAAAGTTCCTTGATCTCCGATGCCTCTTTTGTAGAATTGGCAGATGCCAAAAGAACATATTGAGGCTGATTTAAAGCAGACAACAAGATGATAAGTGTCAGAAGAACTACTGTCCCCGCTCCAACAACCAGCGTTTTTTGTTTCGCTGTAAACTTGTTCCACCAATCGAGAATTTTCTGCCAGAGCTCTTTAAACCTGTCAGCCATTTATTCTCCCTCCCAAAAAAACTAAAAAACTAAATAAAATGAAAAATCAGATCTGCATCTGCGTGAGCTCTCTGTATGCAGCAAGCGCCTTATCACGCACGGCAATGGTATACTGAAGTGCAGTCTGCGCCTTCTGCAATGCGATCGTAAGATCATGCGTATTGTCAGTCTTACCGAGAGCCCACCTTATCTCTTCATTCTCGGCATCTGATAAATATGCATTTGTTGTATTTATATTCTGCACGGCCTGATCAAAAATTGAAGAAAAAGAATCCGCCGAGTCGTTATCATTCCCCAAAACGTTATAGACTCTGCTGTTTGTCTTCTCTGCATTTCTGATTGCCTGTGAAGTTACATTTCTAAGTTGTGATATATCAAGTGAAGCCATTAAATACATCCTCCAAAATATATGGCATTAAACACCTCAGGCCTTATCAGCCGTTTCCAATCTCAAGACCTCTGGTAGCAAGATTTTTGCTTGCATTAAAAGCTGTGGCATTTGCTTCATAAGATCTGCTGGCATCAATAAGATTGGTCATCTCGGTAACCGTATTGACATTGGGATATGTCACATATCCGTTTTCATCCGCATCGGGATGTGAAGGATCGTAAACAATATTCATCTGAGTCCAGGTATCATCCTGCACTTTTGTAACCTTGACACCTCTTCCCGAATAATGGTCAAGTCTTTCGTTTAATATTCTTGAAAAAGGAGTCTGCGCACCTTTCTCGCCGAATGTAACAACCTTTCTGACATAAGGTGTTCCATCCTGTGTTCTTGTTGTATTTGCGTTGGCAATGTTTTCAGAGATAATGTCCATTCTGAATCTCTGAGCCGTCATTCCTGATGAGTTGATGTTGAAAGAATCGAAAATACTCATACCGACTACCTCCTATAAATTAAATAAAATGTATGAACCTTACGAAGACTTAGTAACAGCAAGAAGATTCTTGAACTCAGAATTAAGTCCTGCCATAAGTCCCTGATATTTAATCTGATTAGCGGCAAGTGTGACATTCTCAGTGTCGATGTCAACATTATTTCTGTCGGTTCTGTATGAGAAGTTTGAGTAGTCATTGACAACTCTTGCCTTTAAATGCTTATCCTTTAAATCCGAAACTTTCTGGTCCATGGTTCTGTATCTTGAATGTCCGAGTGCTCTCTCAAGCTCATCTTCAAAATTCAGATCCTGTCTCTTGTACCCCGGAGTATCTACATTTGCGATATTGTTTGCGATGATCTCATTTCTTGTCCAAGACGCGTCAGACGCCTTATCCAAGACATTGATATAATCAAAAACACTGCTGTTTATCATGTTTTCCCTCCATAAATCATAAAGATGGGTATATTTTATGTATCATACTTATATTTATAATAGAATTTTTTTAGCTAAAATACAAGTAAAATATACTTTATGTTGTGCTTAATTTCAAAATAAACTACTAAATGAAGTACGAAAACTTATTTTAAACACAACTTAATTAAATGCAAAAATTAATATTAATATTAAACAAATGTTTTTCTGTGTTGTTTTTTAACTTTTTATAATATAGATATCTCACCAAGTGCTCCATACAAAAAGGGACCTATCTTTCGATAAATCCCTTCATCACGTATACTATCCGTATTTTATGCTGTTCTTTTTATATATCGGACGATCACATTTCCTGTTTTAGCTTCTTGATCTCGCTAAAGACAACGTCATTAATTACTTTGATATATGTTCCCTTCATTCCCGACGATCTTGATTCAATAACTCCCGCACTCTCAAATTTCCTGAGCGCATTTACTATAACGCTTCTCGTGATTCCGACTCTGTCCGCGATCTTACTTGCAACAAGCACGCCTTCCATTCCGTCAAGCTCATCAAATATATGAATGATCGCCTGCATCTCAGAAAATGACAATGTTCCGATCGCCGATTTTACAACAGCAAGCTTTCTGCTCTCTTCCGCATTCTCTTCATTTACGGCGCGGAGCATCTCAAGTCCCACAACCGTCGTTCCGTACTCGCACAGAATAATATCATCGATATCATAAGGTTTATCCGTCTTATAGATAAAAAGAGTACCGAGCCTTTCTCCGGCAATCTCTATGGGAGTAATGATTGCCTGAAATTTACTGCTGTCTATTCCTTCAAATCCGAGGGTCTCAAGATTAACATTTTCCTTTGTTGAAAGAATTGTAAGCAGTCTTTCGTTGAGCATCGGGTCTATAAACGATCCGACACTGTCAACCAGCAGTCCGCTGAGTGACTCAACGCTGGCGCTCTCGCCGATTCCCAGAACTTTTCCTTTCTTACTTATTACAAACATGTTTGATGAGAGAATATCACATAAAACCCTGCAGATATCATTAAAGACCACTTTTCCCAAATTGCTGTTATGGAGCAGTTTTCCAATTTTTCGGGTTTTATCCAGTAGTTGAACACTACTCATAAGAATCTCCTTCTTCTATCATTAAAAAGATTTGTTTTCGTGGTGTCTTAACGTAATCTTAGCATAAAAATATAGGCGCTTCAAACAATAAAGCGCCTACAATTATGAAAAAAATCTAAATTTTTCTAAATATTCAACCAACTCAATTATTCTTCTCGAGTTCGTCCTTATTGCATACAAATCCGCAATCGGTATTTGTACAAGCCAGCTTGCTGCTCTTAGCAACCATAAGACTTCCGCACTTTGGACATTTTGTCGAAACAGGTCTTGCCCAAGACATGAAGTCGCACTCCGGATTATCAATGCATCCGTAGAAGATACGTCCCTTTCTTGTGCGCTTCATAACAATATCTTTACCGCACTTAGGGCACTGAACACCAATCTTCTCATAATAAGGCTTGGTATTCTTACACTCAGGGAATCCGGGACAAGCAAGGAACTTACCGTGCGGTCCGTACTTGATAACGAGATTTCTTCCGCAAACTTCGCAGATCTCATCCGTAACTTCGTCCTGAACCTGAATTTTCTCCATTTCCTTCTCTGCATCGGCAACAGCCTGATCAAGGTCGGGATAGAAGTTTCTGATAACAGTTTTCCACTTAACCTCACCGTCGGCGATTCCGTCAAGAAGTGATTCCATGTTGGAAGTAAAGTTTACATCAACAATCTGAGGGAAAGCGTCATTCATCATTTTATTGACAGCCTGTCCAAGCTCTGTGATGTAAAGGCTCTTATTTTCTTTTGTAATATAGTGTCTTGCAATGATCGTAGAGATTGTAGGTGCGTATGTACTTGGTCTGCCGATACCAAGAGCCTCCAGATCATGTACAAGAGAAGCCTCTGTATAATGAGGAGCCGGCTGCGTAAAGTGCTGGTCTTCCTCAAATGACTCAAATACAAGCTCAGAGTTCACATTAAGATTGGAAGAAATAACATTCTTCTCAACCTGATCGTCTTCGTCGGTATATACATTAAGGAAACCGTCGAATACAGTCTTTGATGCAGCCATTGTAAATCTGTGCTCTCCCGCATCAATCTTAACCGATGTCGTCTCATATTTTGCGGCAGCCATTCTGCTTGCCATGAATCTTCTCCATATGAGCTGATAGAGTCTGAACTGATCCTTTGAAAGGTATTCTTTTACCGTAACGGGATGTTTATCGATATACGAAGGTCTGATCGCTTCGTGTGCATCCTGAATCTTAACATCCTGCTTCTTTGTTCCGGTGTTTGAAGCAAGATACTCATCACCGAAATTCTCGGAAATATATTTATTTGCAGTTGCGACAGCTTCATCCGAAACACGTGTGGAATCTGTTCTGAGGTAAGTGATAAGACCAACCGTTCCCTCTTTTCCAAGGTCGATTCCTTCATAGAGCTGCTGAGCAACACGCATTGTCTTCTGTGTAGAGAAGTTGAGCGATTTTGAAGCTTCCTGCTGAAGTGTTGATGTTGTAAAAGGAAGAGGTGCCTTCTTGGTTCTCTCGCCCTTCTTTATATCCGTAACCTTGAACTTCTTGCCCTTAAGTGAAGCGCAGATTGCATCAAGATCGGCTTTGCTTTCTATTTCTTTCTTCTCATCGGTCGTTCCGTAGTAATGAGCTACGATAGGCTTCTTCTCGCCTTTTATCTTGAGATTGACATCAAGTGTCCAATACTCTTTGGGAATAAAAGAATCAATCTCTTCTTCCCTATCCGCAATGATCCTAAGTGCAACCGACTGCACTCTTCCGGCACTTAAGCCTCTTTTTATCTTGGACCAGAGAAGCGGTGAAATGCTGTAACCAACCATTCGGTCAAGCACTCTTCTTGCCTGCTGTGCATCAACGAGATTCATATCAATGTCCCTTGGATGCTTCATTGCTTCCTTGACGGCATTCTTTGTGATCTCATTGAATGTAACTCTCTGTATCTTAACATCCGATTCATTTAATTTAAGAGCCGAGATAAGGTGCCATGAAATAGCTTCACCCTCTCGGTCCGGGTCAGTTGCGAGATATACGCACTTGGCCTTCTTGACCTGTTTTCTGAGAGAAGCGAGTACATCGCCCTTTCCTCTGATTGTTATATATTTAGGTTCGAAGTCATTATTGATATCTACCCCCATCTGACTTCTCGGAAGATCTCTGACATGACCGTTACTTGCCGCAACTTCATATCCGGAACCCAAAAACTTCTTTATAGCTTTAACCTTTGTGGGTGACTCAACGATAAGAAGCGAATTTTTCTTATCCCCTGTACGTTTGCTACTTGCCATTGTTTAAATTATGCCCCTTCATATATATTAATTGTTAATTATGTTTGTTCCGCTTAAAACTCACGTTCTTATTAATATACATTTTTAAAGTTTTCGTCAACCCCTTTAATAAATTATTATCAATTTGCTGCCACCTTAACCTGCTTTGACAAATGATGAAGAGCCTTCTCCTCATACATCCTGCTGTCAACAAATTCCATGAAATCTTTGCCGTGCATTTCCATTTCCTTGCTGTAAACGGCAATGCCCGCACTCACCGAAAGATCCATCTTGCCGCGGTTGCTCCACTCAAAATCTTCAACAAGTTTTTTAACCTGATGAATTCTCTTTTCAATCTCGAGTTCATCGGTCATATGAGTTATAATGCAGAACTCGTCTCCACCATATCTTCCGACAACGTCCTTCTTGTCAAACGTCTCAAGAAGGATTGCCGCAATTCCCTCAAGCACCTCGTCTCCGACCTTATGTCCGAAGTTATCGTTTATAAGCTTGAAGTAATCAATATCTATCATGACGGCGCAGAAAGGATTCTCCGCACTGTCAGCCATAGCTTTTCGAAGTGCCGCATCTATTCCTCTTCTGTTCACGGTTCCCGTCAGATAATCCATATGGATGTCTCTTCTCTGGACATAGATAAAAAGAACCATAAACGCAAATACGGAAGATGCGTAAGCAAAGTTTATATACGGGATAAAATACTGCAGGATCTCACCCGTAAGAACTATAGCCGGAAGCGCCTGAATCGGTGCTACGTACCACTTGTGGATATAGCTCTTATATACAGTTATAAACGCAAAAATTATCGCACATGACATGATCTGCATAAAAAGTCTTAACATATACAAACTTCCCCTCTCAAAACCCGTCTTATAGCTGATTAAAAACCATCCCTTTGACAGATGCGCATCAAGAGCAACAAGTATAAAGTTAAAGATCGCATAGATCATAATAGGGTTTATATATAAGTTTCGTCCGCTCCTGTCATCGGCGGTAACAAAACTGTCAATATATTTAATTGCGAATAGGAAGCTGAACGGATCCAGAGCGTATATCAGATAACTTGTCAGTTTCGAAAGGAATATGAAGTTTCCGTCAGAAAGACTTACTATGTCTCTCACAGCGGAAACTCCGACCAATATGGCCAGTATTCCGATCAATCTGATATAAGCTGCACTGGAATGAGACTTTCTGCCCCTCTCCTGGAAGAACAGTAACATAAGAGACAGAAACAATGTGTAAACATTAATCACAAAATCCCCTAAGAACGCCATATCCATAGCAAATCCCCCTATTAGTTTAAGAAAACAACGTTTATTTGTTGCCAATATTTCCTAAACAAAACCCTTATACATTTTTACTACGGGGGTCTATTTTTTTCAAGACGCCTTAGTCATAATACACAAATGTCAGTGCAAGATTTGCGAGTATTGGTGCAGTTTTATGCATATTTTATAAAAATTCTCTAAACAATAACACGAGATATTATAAAGTTGCACCAATTTTAGTTACCGCTTGTAATTGCATTGTCTATGTTTTCAGAAAGCCAGGCTATCCATTCATCGAAGCCCTCACCCGTCTTTGCACATATAGGAATTATCTTGGCTTTCGGATTTCTCATCAGAACATATTCTTTGCATTTTTCGAGATCAAAATTAAAATATGGCATGACATCGATTTTATTGATCAAAACCACGTCGCATATAGAAAACATGAGGGGATACTTAAGAGGCTTGTCATCCCCTTCAGGTACGGAGAGGATCATTGCATTCTTGGTACTTCCCGTATCAAACTCCGCGGGACATACAAGGTTCCCGACATTCTCAAGAACGGCAAAATCAACGTCTTCAACTCCCAAAGCCTTGATTCCCTGCCTAGTCATGTCGGCATCAAGATGGCACATTCCTCCTGTGTGAAGCTGTATCGCCTTTACCCCGGTCTCTGCGATCTTAAGTGCGTCAACATCAGAGTCTATATCAGCCTCCATGACGCCAATACGGTATTTGTCCTTAAGTCTGGCGATCGTCTGTGAAAGAGTCGTCGTCTTTCCGGCTCCCGGTGACGACATAAGATTTAAAAGAAAAGTCTTGCTCTTTTTTAACTCTTCCCTTAACCTGTTCGCATCCTCATCGTTACTTTCAAAAATACTTCTCTCAAGATCTATAATTCTTACATTTCCCATAAAATAAAACCTCCGTTTTTTAATTAAAAATTATGAAAAAAGATCTTTCTTTCTCTGAATCATTTCATCGATCTGAGACATATAGAGTTTAACATCTTTAACATTATCGCATCTCTCAATTCTGCCGTCATATCCATAAACTCTTTTTGTTACGGTTCCCGCACCAAGTGCAACAATTGACTGAACTTCTTCATTAATGAGTATATTGTAGATTCCGGCTTTTCCGGGACGCGCATAACCCGTATTTTCAAAATTTCCGCTTATATTTTTCTGCCTGTACAGATAATACGGAGTAAGCCCCATTGAAAGAGCTCCCTCAGATGCAATCTTCATCATTTCTTCCGTATTTTTAATAGAAGAAAAGACATCACCTTTTTGTTCACCTTTAAGCTCCTTCTGCTTCAGAACTTCGGCAAGTTTGGAGCCTCTCTTGATTGCAAGCGAATGAACAGTTAGATCGTCCGGAGCAAGTTTTTTTATCTCTTCCATTGTATATCTGACATCATCCGCAGTCTCATAAGGAAGGCCAAGGATAATATCCATGTTAATATTATCAAAACCTTCTTCTCTTGCCATATTATAAGAGTCCACAAGCTGGCTCACAGTGTGCCTTCTTCCGATAAGTTCAAGAGTCTTATCCCTCATGGTCTGAGGATTTACAGAAATTCTGGTAACGCCCATCTTTTTCATGGTCGCAAGTTTTTCCCTTGTGATGGAATCGGGGCGTCCCGACTCAACCGTAAGCTCTTTTACCTTTGACACATCAAGCTTATCGTAAACATATCCAAGAAGTCTCTCTATCTGCTCAGGAAGAAGCGTTGTGGGTGTTCCACCTCCGACATAGATAGTATCAAGCGTCTTGCCCTTGAAATTCTCAGAGACGTAATCAATTTCTTTCATTATGCATTCAAGATAGTCATCAACAATGTCCGCATAGGAGCATATCGGATATGATGTAAACGAACAGTAAAGACATGTCGTCGGGCAAAAAGGAATACCGATATAAAGGCTGTAACCGTTGTCATAATCGATATTTTTCAATATCTCTTTTTCCCTGTGTGCAATCGAAAGACTGAGCGCTGTCTTCTCATCGCTCGTATAATAATTATCCTTCATATATTTAAATATTTCTTCATCGTTCATGCCCTCTTCGATGAGATTCATAACGATTCGTGTAGGCCTTATACCCGTAAGATTTCCCCACGGAAGTTCTCTTTTTGTTTCAAGGCTTAACATCCTGTAAATATTCTTTTTAAGATCATTTTTGGATACAGAGACATCTATATCGTAAATCTTATCCCCTTCATCCGCTTCGTATTTCCCATCGGATGATACAATTACTTTTACATCCTCTGAAGGAAAAAAAGCTTTAAAAAGCGAATGAATATCATATCCGTATTTATCTTCCGTTGTAATAATCTTTATCATAAAAACACCCTGGTTAAAAAGAAAGAATGCAAAAAACGCATTCTTTCGTAAATTCCTATTTCATAAAAGAAAAATCTTTAAATATCTGAATTTCGGTAAATGGGTATGAGCTGCTTAAGCATATGGATTATACTCTTTCTCATGCCCAATCGTCGTTATATCCCCATGCCCCGGATAAACAATCGTCTCATCCGGAAGGACAAACAACTTTTCTCTGACAGATCTAACAAGCTCACTCGTTGAACTTGTAGGGAAATCGGATCTGCCCACAGATTCTTCAAACAGTGTATCACCGCTTATAAGCACATTATCATCTTCTATATAATAGCAGCATCCTCCCGATGTGTGTCCGGGCGTTGCGATAAGCTTAAAAGAAATCCCCGCAGCCTCGATGATATCACCGTCTTTATATGTAACATCCGGCTTAATGCCGAAATTATTCCCAAAAGAAACGGAAAGGTTAAGATGAGGGTCGCTGCATATAGCAGCTTCCTTCTCATAACAACCAACCTTTGCTCCCGTAAGCTCCTTGAGCTCGGGAATCCCCATTATATGATCGAAATGTCCGTGCGTCAAAAGTATCAGATCGACTACGAGATCATTTTTTGATAATTCTTCAAATATTCTTTTTCCCGCATCCGCAGGATCGAAAACGACAACATGTTTCTTGCCGTTTTCATCGATTCTGTCCGCATCAAAAACAAAATAGCAATTTGTAGCTATCATTCCGAGCGTCAGCACACCGACCTGTATGTTATGCTTACTCATCAGCCTGTCGTCCTTTCGATGTCGATTACGCTTTCGATCATTCTTATCTTATCTACAATTCCTCTAAGCTGTCCTCTTGAAGAAACCTTAAAGGACATTTCCATAGTCGCAAGTCCCTGCTTGCTTGTTCTTGTATTCATTGAAATGATATCAATATCTTTTTCCGTAAGTGCTCTGGAAATATCAGCCAAAAGACCGTTTCTGTTATTTGCAAATATCTTGATGGTAGCAACATATTTGCCGCCGCTCTGAGAATCGGACTGCCATTTTGCTTCAATAAGCCTTGTTTTGTCCTCTTCCTGCATTTTAATAACATTGACGCAGTCTCTTCTGTGAATCGAAACTCCTCGGCCTCTTGTAACAAAGCCGCATATCTCATCACCGGGAACCGGATTGCAGCACTTGGAAAATCTGACTGCAACATCATGAACGCCCTTGACGATAATTGCATTGTCGGAACTCGAAACCTGAGGCGTTACATTTGACTCGGCAACAGCCGCAAGTACCTCTTCATCAGTCATGTTGCGCTTGTGATCTTTTTCTCCAAGCTCAAGCATCTTATTGATGATCTGGCCCTCTTTTAGACCGCCGTGTCCAACAGCCGCAAGTACAGCATTCCAGTCATGGAATCCGTATTTATTGATAACTATAGCCTGAAATTCAGGCTTTGATATTGCAAAAAGATCTATTCCCTTACTCTTACAATACTCAATGAGAAGTTCTCTTCCTTTTGCGATATTCTCTTCTTTAAGCTCATTTCTGAACCACTGATTGATCTTATTCTTGGTCGAAGTAGCCTTGGCGATTGCAAGCCAGTCTCTACTCGGTCCTCTTGAATTCTGGCTGGTGATAACCTCAACTCTGTCGCCGTTCTGAATCTTGTAATCAATCGGAACGAGTTTACCGTTTACCTTGGCTCCTATCATCTTATTACCTACAGCAGAATGAACGCTGTACGCAAAGTCGATGGGCGTAGAGCCCGCCGGCAGATTCTTAACTTCTCCCGTGGGAGTAAAGCAATAAACATCCTCAGAAAAAAGATTAAGATCACTCTTTAAGAGGTTCATAAACTCCTGGTTGTCAGACATGTCCTGTTGCCATTCCAAGATCTGACGAAGCCATATAAGCTTCTCCTCTTCGCCGTTTTCAGCCTTACGTCCGTCTGAAGCTTCTTTATACTTCCAATGCGCAGCAATACCGTATTCGGCAGCTCTGTGCATGTCATAAGTTCTTATCTGAATCTCAAAGGGCTGACCTGTCTGACCGATAAGTGTCGTATGAAGCGACTGATACATATTGGGCTTGGGCATAGCGATGTAATCTTTAAATCTTCCGGGAATCGGCTTATACATCTCATGAATTACACCAAGTGCCGCATAACAATCCTTAACGGTTCCGACAATGATCCTTATTGCAAAAAGATCGTATATCTGATCGAGAGTCTTATTCTGATTGCGCATCTTTTTATATATACTGAAAAAATGCTTTACTCTGCCGTTAACTTCTCCTGAAATACCGGCATCGGCAATGGCCTCTCTTACTTTTACGCAAATATCCTCGACATACTTTTCTCTCTCGTTTTTCCTTATGGCAACCTTCTCAACGAGATCGTAATAAATGTCGGGTTTAAGATATTTGAGCGAAAGATCGTCCAGCTCAACCTTAATACGGCTGATACCGAGCCTTCCCGCTATAGGGGAATAAATATCAAGAGTTTCCTGAGCAATTCTGGACTGCTTTTCCGGAGGCATATGAGTAAGTGTTCTCATATTATGAAGCCTGTCGGCAAGCTTTATCAGGATAACTCTTATATCCTTAGCCATAGCAAGGAACATCTTCCTGAGGTTCTGAGCCTGCATGTCGAGCTGTTCCTGTGTCTTATTGGCATTATCTGTAGATAGCTGCAAAGCAGTAAGTTTGGTGACACCATCAACCAAAAGCGCTACATCCGCACCAAACTCCGCTTCAACCTCTTCCTTGGTGTAAATAGTATCTTCTACTACATCATGAAGAAGGCCGGCTGCTATAGTCTCTTTATCCATTTCAAGGTCAGCCAATATAATGGCAACACAAAGAGGGTGAATTATGTAGGGTTCACCCGATTTGCGAAGCTGGTCCTTGTGAGCTTCAGCCGCTGTCTTGTAAGCTTTTTCTATGAGTGAAATGTCGTCTGAAGGATGATACTTTCTGACCCTTTCTACAAGTCCGTCATAGAGCTTATCCGGCGCCTGAAATTCCTCAATGGCTTCAATTTTTCCGTCATCGAAGTCCTGCGGCATTTACATTACTTCCCTTCGTAGCTTATTGCAGCATCAAGTCTGTACTTGCTGATTCTCTCTCTTCCTTTGAGTCCCTTAAGTTCCATAAGAACAAGAACTCCGGCAACTTCACCGCC
>JAEEGG010024266.1_pt1 | contig 11783 bp, 7 predicted proteins | sample 9134161 | NCBI WGS metagenome assembly JAEEGG01 (sample SAMN16246543, study PRJNA631951) | gut metagenome | biome: gut microbiome; feature: rumen; material: CR-attached | host: Bos | place: Iran: Karaj | collected 2018-10 | reverse complement strand
GACTCGCTCTATTTCTTTGCCGACCGTGAACAGGTGGTCTGCCTTGATAAAGACATGAAAACAGTCTGGAGCTATGAATTCCCGTCAAAGACTTCGGCTTTTTCCCGGCTCGTCTGCAATGACAGTACGCTCTATATGTTCAATCTGGGATTCGGTCTGAAAAACGGACAGCAGCGCACGAAGATGGGCCGCCCGTTTATTGCTGCCTTTGACAAGCGCACTGGAGCCTGTCAGTTTATGAACATGCTGAGCTTGAAGAAGGATATGGTGGAGGATGCGGTGCTGAATCCTGAAGGCGCTTTCATGCTCTTTGATGACGGACTGGCCTATAAGCATGAACTTGACGATTCCACGGTGACGGTCTCACCTTGGGATGTGAAGGAACATAGCCAGTTGAGAGCAATTATTACCCAGCCTGTGTATGCCTATTATAAACTCAATAGCATGTTTGATGTCATCGCTACGGACGGCGTACACTTTCCTGTGATTACAGAAAGTGGCGACATATTCATGGTTGACAGGGAACTCGAGATATCTGAGACTTTCCCCGCCTATTCACTTTACTGGCCTCTTTGCATGGTTGGTGACCGGATGTGTGTCTATTCTACCTCCAGCCGCAGACAGGATATATGGCTGGTGTCTCTTCAAGGTATTCCAGAGATACAACTGACCATTCCCATTCGAGGCGTAGGAATAGCAGGTGGCAAACTGTTCTTGAACAATGATGAACGCCTATATTATCTGCCTTTGGATTAGTTTAGACTAAAAGAATAGAACATATTTTCCCGCGAATTCTTTGTAGGTTCGCGGGATTTTTGTATCTTTGCAGCAGATTACAAACAAACTAACAGACATGATGCGAAACAAACTACTCTTAACTGCCCTTTTGCTGGGCATTTTATCGGCTGTAGCGCAGCCTAACTACGATATGCGCCAAATCAAACGTGAAAACTTGAACCGCGGAGTAGTAGCCATCCGCAGCGGACAGGAGGTCATCGTCAGCTGGCGTACCCTATCATCAGACGCACCTGGTCAAGCCTTCGATATTTTCCGCAATGGGGAAAAGCTCAACGCCAAGCCCCTGACCAAAGGCGGCACCTTCTTCATTGATAATGCCCCCCTGCCGCAGGGCGCCACCTACGAAGTACGGGGCGGCAGCACCAATGGCCGCTACACTCTCGCCGCTGATGCCCCCGACGGCTATATCCCCGTGAAGATTCAGAAACCTGCTGACGGCGAGAGTCCTGAAGGTCCACGACCCGGCGACAGCAACAGGGGCATCGGCCGGACCTACACGTATCATGCCAACGATGCCAGCGTGGCCGATGTCGACGGCGACGGGGAATACGAGATCATCCTGAAATGGGACCCCTCCAACTCGCGCGACAATGCCCACGACGGGTTCAGCGGACCGACTATCTTTGACTGTTATAAGATAAGGAGTCAGGAGTCAGGAGTCAGGAGTGAACTGTTATGGCGTATTGATATGGGCATCAATGTCCGCAGCGGCGCCCACTATATCCCTTTCATCGTGTATGACCTCGACGGCGACGGCAAGGCTGAGTTTATTGTGCGCACTGCCGACGGCACCCGCGATGCCAAAGGCAAGGTGATCGGCGATGCGACGGCCGACTACCGATACCGCCCCTCTGAGAGCGACTTGCAGAAGTTGGCAGAAAACCCGAACTACCGTCTGAAGACCGGCCGCATTCTCGAAGGTCCTGAATGGATCACCGTGTTCAACGGTCTCACGGGCGAGGCGATGGACAGCAAGCCCTATATCCCCGAGCGCGGCAACCTGAGGAGCTGGGGCGACGACTACGCCAACCGTAGCGACCGTATGTTGGCAGCTGTGGGCTATCTCGACGGCATCCACGCATCGGCTATCTTCTGTCGCGGCTACTATAACCGTACCGCGCTGACCGCCTGGGACTGGGACGGGAAAGAGCTGAAGCAGCGCTGGGCCTTCGACACCAACAAGCCAGAGTGGAAAAGTTACGCCGGACAAGGCAACCATAATCTCCGCGTGGCCGATGTCGACGGCGACGGTTGCGACGAGATCATCTACGGCGCGATGGCCATAGACCACGACGGGCGCGGACTCTACAACACGGGTATGGGTCACGGCGACGCCATCCATCTGACGGCCTTCGACCCGCAGAGTCGCGAGCTGCAGGTGTGGGACTGCCACGAGAACAAGCGTGACGGCACTGACCTCCACAATGCCCGCACCGGCGAGATTATCTTCCAAATACCCTCCAACAGCGATGTGGGCCGCGCGATGGCCGCTGATATCGACCCCACCAACCCAGGACTCGAGATGTGGAGTGCCGACAGTCACGGCATCCGTAATATCAAGGGCGAGGTGATTGGTCACGCCGCTCACCCTGAGTACCCGCAGAGTATGTGGAACCTGGAGACCGGTGGACAGCACCTCTCCATCAACTTCGGCATCTGGTGGGACGGTGACCTGCTGCGCGAACTGCTCGACCGGGGGCGCGTCACGAAATACGACTGGACGAACGGCACTGTCAAAGAGATTGTCAAATTCCCAGGCGTCATCTTCAACAACGGCACGAAGTCGAACCCCTGCCTGTCGGCCGACATTCTGGGCGACTGGCGCGAGGAGGTGATTGCACGCACCGTTGACAACCACGAGCTGCGCATCTTCATATCGCCCATACCCACCGACTACCGCATGAACTGTCTGATGGAGGATATCCCTTACCGACTGTCGACAGCCACGCAGAACGTGGGCTATAACCAACCGTCGGAAACGGGCTTCTATCTCGGGCCCGACGAGACAGTCAATCCGTTCTTGAAGTGAATAGTGAATAGTGATAAGTGAATAGTAAAAATGAGAACTATATGAAAAGAATCCTTTATTTCACATGGATGCTCGTTGTAGCATCGCTTCTCGCCCTGACAGCGTGCAAGGGTGGGAAACCGTCGGAAGAGGGTCATCAGAGAGCCCTCCGACTCATCAACAATGCCCATGAAGAAAGAGAGTACGAGGAACTGCTGCAACTGGCCGACAGTCTGTACAACATCGGTCAGCTGAACGAGGCCGAAGCCTACTACTGGCAGGGTTACGCCAGCGACCGCACCAACCAGTTGCGTATGGCGGAGTTCTATTGGAAGACGGCCATCGCCCAGACCGAGAACTCCACAGCCCCCGAAGATCTCGCCATCTACGCCAAGTCGGCCAGCCGTCTGGCCAATGTACTGGGCACCAGAGGCGAATACGAGGCCGTACTCAATATGGCTCAGCCGGTGGTGAAGCGACTCGAGGAACTGAAGTGTGACACCACGATCGACTATACCAACCTGCTGCTCATCGTGGGTCTGTGTCAGACGCGTTTCGGTCTGTCGGCAGACGTCGCCAACGAGAACTACGAGCGCGCCTACCAGACGCACATGAACAATATCGAGAAGAACCGTTCCGACGAGTCCTACAAGAGTGCCATCGCCGGCGTGGTGAACATCGCCTTTAACTGCAACGAGACCAAGGAGTACAAAGAAGCCCTCATCTGGATAGACCGCTATGCCGAACTCATCCGTCAGTATGAGCTGCGCAACGGTATCGACCCCGCCTACGTCGACCGTCAGTGGGCCCGTTACGACATCTACCGCGCCATCGCCCTCGACGGTTTGGGTCGGAAGAATGAGGCAGCTGAGGTGTATCAGCACTACCTGACCACCCAGTACAGTCAGATGCCCGAGGGTCGCATTGCCGCCATCGACTATTTGGCAGCCGCCGGACGCTGGGCAGAGGCCGCCGACAACTACCAGTGTCTCGACGAACTGATCGGCCACAAGGATTACACCATCGAGGACTTCCAGAAAAAGGTGCTGCCGAAATTCAAGGCCAACATGCTGGCCGACCGTCATGACTCCGCAATGGCCGTCGCCCTCGACATCAGTAATTCGCTCGACTCCGCCATCACCCAGGCCCGCCGTCAGGATGCCGAAGAGCTCTCGACCATCCGTATGAAGGCCACCCAGATGGCCAACGAGGAGGCACACCTCAACTATCTGCGCACCATCAACCTGTTAGTGGCCATCGCCCTGATTTTCGGTCTCTTCTCGCTCTACGCCCTCTACCGCCGTCGCAAGACCCATCGTTTGGTGAAGAAGCTCCAGGAGCTGAAGCAGGCCTATAGCGATATGGAGAACGCCAAGACAATCCACACACAAGGGCAGCTGGAGCAGAATATCGCCCGACAGATCCAGACGACGATGATGCCCGGTCCCCTCAAGCGCGATGATATCCGTCTGTTTGCCACCCTGAAGCCCGCTGACGAGATCGACTGCGACCTCTACGACTATTTCGTGCGCAACGACAACCTCTACTTCTGCATCGGCGATGCGTTGGGCAAAGGCATCGACGCCTCTACGGCAATGGCCATCACCAGAACCGAATTCCGCACCCTCTCTATCGACCAGACCGATCCCGCCAAGATTGTCTCTGCCATCAATAAGGCGCTGACGGGTCGCAACAACCCCAACATGGGCGTCACCCTCTTGGTGGGTATCCTCGACCTCACGACAGGTCGTCTGTGCTACGCCAACGCCGGACAGACCGCCCCCATGCTCGTAGGCTCTGGTATCGGACTGCTGCCCGTAGACCAGAATTCGCCCGCAGGCACCCATGCCGACTATCTGTTCAACACCCAGGAGACCCGCATCGACCCGGGTACACTCATCTTCCTCTACACGCAGGATCTGATTGGGGCAAAGAATGCCGCCGGTGATGTCTATGGCGAGCGCCGTATGCTGGGCGAGAGCCTGCAGGCTACGAAGGTACTCAACGAGAAGCTGTCGGCCGAATCGCTCACTAAATGGATGAAGGAAGCCGTAGACCGCTTCACAGGCGAGGGAGCCGACGCCAGACAGATGACCATGCTCACCCTGCAATACAAGCAGCGCAAGCCGGGCGACCCCTATCAGCGCAGCATCTCCATCACCAACGACCCGAAGGACGAGGCCTACATTTCCTATTTCACCAAGGAGGTCTGTGCCGCCATCGGGCAGAGTGAGAAAGTGAGTGCCTCGCTCGCTAACGAGATGGAGAGTGTGGTGAAGAACCTCTTTGCTGAGACCTTCCCCGACGGCACCAAGGGCGACGTACACATCGAGGCATGCGCCGACGCTGAGAAGTTGGAGTTCATCGTCGCCGCAGGAGACAAAAAAGTAGCATTAACAAAAGAAATCAAGCAATAAAACAAATGAGAAAAAATTTTCTACTTCTCGCCCTGATGGTTGCCGGCAGCGCGCTGGCACAGAGCGAGGCAGCAGGCGAGGTGATGAAGACCCTACGCCAGGTGAACAACTACTTCATGATGAAGTATGCCGACCCCACCCTGCCCACCAACATTAATCGCGTGCGCCCCTCATCGCTGTGGACACGCGCTGTGTATTACGAAGGACTGATGGCCCTCAACGAGATCGACAACGACCCACGCTACATCGACTATACCGACCGCTGGGGCAACTTCCACAAGTGGACACCCCGCAACGGCGTGAAGACCAACGATGCCGACGACCAGTGCTGCGGCCAAACCTATTTCGAGCGTTATATGCAGAGCGGCGGGGAGGAGAAGATCAAACCTATCCTCGAGAACCTCAATAACCAGATGCAGACGCCCAACGATAAGAAGCCTGAGGCTGAAGGGTCGCTCTACGGCTGGTGGACCTGGATTGATGCCATCCAGATGGCGATGCCCGTCTACATGCAGGCCTACAAGGTGACCGGCGAACGCAAATATGCCGATCACGCCATGAAGATGTACCTCTGGACGCGCAACACCCTCGCTGGCGGTCTCTTCAACACGAAGGAAGGGCTCTGGTGGCGCGATAAGGACTATGTGGCACCCTATCAGACCCCCGACGGCAAGAACTGCTACTGGAGTCGCGGCAACGGCTGGGTATATGCCGCTCTCGTGCGCTGCATGAACCTGTTGCCGGAGAAAGACAAATACTATAAGCAGCTGAAGAAAGACTTCCTGCTGATGAGCAAGGCCCTGAAAGCCTGCCAGCGCCCTGAGGACGGGCTGTGGAACCCGAGTCTCGTCAGCTACGCCGATTATGGCGGCAAAGAGATGACGGGTACTGCGCTCTTCCTCTACGGCATGAGCTGGGGCATCCAGAAGGGTTACCTCAAATCGGCTGAGTACCGTCCCGTTTGCGACCGTGCTTGGACTGCCCTCGTACGCGACTGCGTCCATCCCGACGGCTTCCTCGGCTGGGCTCAGGGCACTGGCAAGGATCCCTCCGCTGGTCAGCCCCTCTCCTACACCAAGGTTCCCGACTTCGAGGACTATGGCACCGGCTGCTTCCTCCTCGGCGGCACAGAATACTACAAATTAATAAGTAAATAAGAACATTTTATTTGAAACGAATATGAATAATATGAATAATTCTGTTCACGAATAATAACGAATTTTATTTAATTAATACGAATATAATTATTCATATTCGTGGAATAAATTATTCACATTATTCACATTCGTTTCCCCAATAATAATATGAGATATTTCTTTTTTCTTTTGATTTCATTCTTTTCGCTGGGGGCTGCGGCGCAGCGACAAGTGGAGAACCTGGATTTCGGTTGGGAATTCCGGCTGAACGATCAGGGTGATTGGCAGAAGGTGAACATTCCTCACGACTTTCAGATCGAGCAGCCTTGGGTGGCTCCGGCGGCTGACGAGAAAGCCGACAATACCGATGTGGCAGCGAATATCAAGAGCCGATTGTCGAGTCGCGGCTTCAAGGAAATGGCCAAAGGCTATTACCGTCTGCACTACACCCCGTCGGCCGAACTGAAAGGCCGTCGTGTGCTCCTCGACTTCGAGGGTATCATGTACACCGCCGACGTGCTGCTCAACGGCCAGTTTGTCGGAGGCACCAACTACGGCTACGTAGGCTTCGACATCGACCTCAGTGACCGCCTGAAATACGGTCAGGACAACCTCATCGAAGTCATCGCCGACACCCGCGAACCAGGCAACTCCCGCTGGTACACCGGCGGCGGACTCATCCGCAACGTCAGCCTCATCAGCACACCCAAGGATCTCTACTTCGAGCGGCATCCCCTCTACATCACCACGTGCGACAACCGTTACGTCAGCATCTCTGCTGAGATCACCAACCGCACCAACAAAACCCCGCGCGTTGCCCTCGAGATCCTCGATCCCGACGGACAGAGCGTCTACTGCGACACCATCGCCATCAAGCGGCATCGCGGTACCCGTAGGCAGGAAGCTCGCATCGCTACCGATATCGCCATTCCCAATCCGAAGATCTGGGATCTCGACACACCTTATCTCTATACAGTCAAGGCCCAGCTCCTGCACGATAATGGCACTGTGGCCGATGAGACCAGCGATCAGTTCGGCATCCGCACCATCGCGTTCGGCCCCGACTTCGGCTTCAAACTCAACGGCCGTAAGGTGCTTCTCAAGGGCTATGCCAACCACCACACCCTCGGCGCCCTCGGTGCTGCCGCCTATCCTAAGGCCATCGAGAAGCGCATTCTGCTCATGAAACAGTTCGGCATCAACCATATCCGCACCTCGCACAACCCCTACAGCCGCGACTTCATCCGCCTTTGCGACAAGCACGGCATCCTCGTCGTCGACGAGCTCTACGACAAATGGACGCGTCAGCACACGGGCGGCAAGGTGCCCTTCGAACAGCTTTGGCAGTACGATGTGCCTGAGTGGGTCAAGCGCGACCGCAACTCACCCTCCGTCGTGCTCTGGAGTCTCGGCAATGAGTTGCAGCAAGACCCCAACCAGCCGTTCAACGACTTCGGCGTCACGATGTTTAAACTGCAGAAGACCCTGCTCCAGCGTTACGACTCCACACGTCTCGTGACCGTCGCCATGCATCCCCGTTACCGCAACTGGGACACAGACTCCCTACCCCACGACCTCGCCCTACAGACCGACATACAGGCCTACAACTACCGCTATATGTACTTCCCTGGCGACGGGCGACGCTTCCCCTGGATGACCTTCTACCAGAGCGAGGCCAACATGACGGGCATGGGACCTAACTTTTTCGAGATGAACCTCGACCGCGTCATCGGACTCGCCTACTGGGGCGCCATCGACTACCTCGGCGAGAGTCAGGGCTGGCCCGCAAAGGGCTGGGCACAGGGCGTCATCGACATCTCGCTCGAACCAAAACCCAAGGCCTACCTCATGCGATCGTTCTTCAAACCCGATGAGCCGATGGTACACATCGCCATCATCGACAACAAGGCCGAGGCCATCATGTGGAACGGCATCAACACCGCCAACGACGGGATGAGTGATCATTGGAATCGTAAACCAGGAAGCAAACTTAACCTCATCACCTATACCAATGCCGACGAGGTGGAGCTACTGCTCAACGGCAAGAGTCTCGGCCGTAAGACGAACCCCGTGAACGACCCCAAGCAGCGTAACCAGATCCGTTGGAACGATATACCCTACGCCGATGGCCGTTTAGAGGCCGTAGCCTATAACAATGGAAAGGTTGTCGCGCGCCATAAGATCGAGACTACGGGCAAAGCCGTCCGCCTTATCGTCACCCCTGAGGACAGCTACTGGAACGCCGACGGCACCGACCTGATGCACGTCCGTATCCATGCCGTCGACAGCAAGGGTCGTCGCGTACCGATGGCGCAGGATGAGCTCCACTTCGCCGTCGAAGGCGATGCCACCATCGTAGCCGTCAGCAGCGGCGATCACAACAGCAACGAGCTCAACGTCACCGACCACCGCCGCCTCTGGAACGGCTCCGCGCTGGTCATTCTCCGTGCTGGTCGCCAGCCCTCAAAGATCGTGCTCAAGACCTCGGCCGACGGCTATAAGACCGTCGCCACCAAACTCGAGACCCGATGAAACCACTTCTCACCCTCATAACAGCAATCATTATGATGAGTTCTTGTAACGGACAGACACGCACGCCGGTCATCCGGCCTGCCACCCAAGCCAACCGCTTCTACACGGGCAATGCCCAGGAGTTAGCCCACGAAGTAGACAGTTTTCTGAAATGCCACAGCGAGCAACAAAAGTTCGACAACCTGGCAGCGGTGATTGTACCGCATGCGGGCTATTACTATTCTGGCAACGTGGCGGCAACGGCTTATCAGTCAATACCGGCGAAATCCTATAAGCGCATCTTTCTTTTGGGGCCCAGCCATCACGAATGGCTCGATGGGGCATCGGTCAACACTGAGGCCGACTACTATGCCACACCCTTAGGCAACGTGGCAGTCGACCGTGAAACAGCGCTGAAGCTCACTGAGAACGATGTCTTCACCTATCGACCAGAAGCCCACGACCGCGAGCACTGCCTCGAAGTCCAACTCCCCTTCCTGCAAAGACGGTTGGGCGAGGTGCCGCCGATTGTTCCCATCATCATTTCGACCAACGACTTCCGAAAGCTCAAGCAGATGGCCGACGCGCTGAAGCCCTACTTCACCGACGAGAACCTCTTCATCATCAGCAGCGATTTCTCGCACTACCCCACCTACGATGATGCCTACGAGGTAGACGCTCGTACGTGCAGAGCCATCGAGAGTGGAAGTGTGGAGCATCTGATTGCTGCCATCGAGAAAAATTCCCGCAGCGGCAAACGCAACCTGTCTACGAGTGCCTGCGGTCAGTTTGCCATCATCACCCTCATGCTTATATGCGACGAACAATTCGACATCCGGCACCTGCTCTATCAGAACTCGGGCGACATCAGTGGCGAGCGTGACCGTGTGGTCGGCTATCATGCCTTCGCCTTCCTCCGCCCCGACAGCACAGACTTCACCCTCACCGCCGACGACAAACGCATCCTCAAGGACATCGCCCTCACCAGCATCCGCGACTCCCTCGATGGCAAGCCCCTAACTGATTATTCAAAGGCATCAGGTAATCTCTCACCTCTTACCTCTTACCTCTCACCTCTAAATCGCAAATGCGGCGCATTTGTTTCGTTGCACAAATCCGGCCATCTTCGTGGCTGCATCGGTCACTTTGGCGAAGACGTTCCCCTGCATGAGATCGTGGCCTCGATGGCCCGTGCCGCCGCCTTCCAGGACCCGCGCTTCTCGCCCGTCACTCGCGATGAGCTCGACGACCTCGACATCGAGATCTCCGTACTCACGCCCATGCGACGCATCCAGAGCCTCGACGAGTTCGAGCTCCACCGTCACGGCATCTACATCCGCAAAGGCTACCGCAGCGGCACCTATCTCCCACAGGTCGCCGACGAGGTCAACTGGACCAAGGAAGAGTTCGTTTCCCACTGCTCCCAAGACAAAGCCGGCCTCGGCTGGGATGGCTGGCGCGACGCCGAACTCTACATTTACGAAGCAATAGTATTTTAAAGACCACGAATTACACGAATTTTTCATCCGCATGGAATTAGTGTAATTCGTGAAATTCGTGGTAAAAAGAGAAAATCAGTGTTAATGGAATGTCGGTATTATAAGAAGTTGGAGGGTGGCACAGTTGAGTGTCAGCTCTGTCCGCACCACTGCCATATCAGTGAGGGCAAGACCGGTCTCTGTCGCAGCCGTCGCAACCACTCAGGCGTGCTTGTCAGCGAAGTCTATGCCAAGCCCTGCTCCCTCGCCATCGACCCCATCGAGAAGAAGCCGTTGTATCACTTCCACCCCGGCACCCAGTGCATCTCCCTCGCCTGCACCGGTTGTAATTTCCGCTGCCTCAACTGTCAGAACCACGATATCTCCCAAGCCTCACCCGCCGACGTCGACCATTACGACATCACACCCGAGGCCCTCGTGGCCCTCTGCCAGCAGCACCACTGTCCGGGCATCGCCTACACCTACACCGAACCCCTCACCTACCTCGAATACATCACCGACTGCGCCCGTTTGGCCCATGAGGCAGGTCTCTGGAACATCCTCGTCACCGCGGGCTACGTCTGTCAGGAGCCCTTGCGCGACCTTCTGCCCTACCTCGATGCCGCCAACATCGACCTGAAATCCTTCAGCGACGCCATCTACCAGCGCGTCAGCGGCGGCCATCTGCAGCCCGTGCTCGACACCATCCTCACCATGCGCGATGCCGGTGTGTGGATCGAGCTCACCAACCTCATCATCCCCGATATCAACGACAACCCCGATATGATCCGCGAAATGTGCCGATGGCTCGTCGACAACCAGCTGTCCGACGCCCCACTCCACTTCTCCCGCTTCTTCCCCCGCTACCGCCTCCTCGACACGCCGCCAACGCCACTCGACACGCTCCACACCGCCCAGCGCATCGCCTTAGAAGAAGGCATCCGACATGTCTATTTGGGAAACGTATAAACACTAAATCACATGAAACAGATTTCGCTTTTTACGTCTTACCTACAGTCGAACAGAATCTTCCTCCTATTCTCCTTCGGCCTCACGGCGAAATGCACCCAATACGTCGTGCCCCGCTTCTCCAAGATCAGCTCGTCGAAATTTACACAGTAGGGACGGTTCTTACTGTGTAATTTTTCATCGGCGATGTCGAGCAGCAGGCAGGCATAGCGGATCATCTGCTCCGGGCCATAACACCTGATATCCACCGCGCAACCCGTCAGATGGTTACTTCCCTTCGCTCCCCCACACTTCATATTCACCTCCTCACTCCGATACCCAGACGAAATCACGATGGGAATTTCCCCTCCTGAGTAGGAGGGGTCAGGGGTGGTCTGATCCCGCGAACTTCTGCTGTCACTTCTGCTATCACTTCTGCTATCGTTCAGACCCCCTCTTGCTCCCCCTCGCTCCAGCTCTGCTGGCT
>JAEEGG010024262.1_pt1 | contig 11784 bp, 9 predicted proteins | sample 9134161 | NCBI WGS metagenome assembly JAEEGG01 (sample SAMN16246543, study PRJNA631951) | gut metagenome | biome: gut microbiome; feature: rumen; material: CR-attached | host: Bos | place: Iran: Karaj | collected 2018-10 | reverse complement strand
TGCCGGCCATCATCACGTCGGTGGCGCGGTTGATGCCGTCGATGAGGGAGTGGCGGCAGCCGTAGAGGTTGTCGAACTTGGACTTGGTCACGGAATCGTTCACGTTGATTGCCGGGAACTTCAGGCGGCCGGCCTGGGCCATCTGGTACAGGCGATGCACGCCGGTGGTGGTTTCTTCGGAAACGCCGTGGAGAGTTTCGCGGGCGCGGGTCCACTGCTTCGGGTCCTTCTCGAAAATCTTTTTGCAGGTGGCGAGGAACACGCCCCATTCTTCGCTGTCCTTCTCGGGGTTGAATTCGGGCACCTTGCCGGCGTCTTCGAATTCGGCGCCGCAGGTCACGAGCATGGTGGCGTCGCCACCGTCATCCACGATGAGGTCTGCGGTCTTGCCGTCGGGCCACACGAGGGCGCGGGCGGTGTTTTCCCAGTAGTCTTCCAAGGATTCACCCTTCCAGGCGAACACGGGCACGCCCTGCGGGTTCTCGATAGTGCCCTTCTTGCCTACCACGACGGCGGCGGCAGCGTTGTCCTGCGTGCTGAAGATGTTGCAGCTGACCCAGCGCACGTCGGCACCGAGGTCCACGAGCGTCTCGATCAAAATGGCGGTCTGCACGGTCATGTGGAGGCTGCCCATGATGCGGGCGCCTGCGAGCGGCTTCTTGCCTGCGTATTCCTTGCGGAGAGCCATCAGGCCCGGCATTTCGGTTTCGGCGAGGTCGAGTTCCTTGCGACCTTCGATCGCGAGGTTGATATCCTTGATTTTGTATTCCATAAAAAAGTCCTTTATTTATGCATAAATATAGTTTTATGCATATTCCGCGTCAACTATAGATATGTGGACAGACCCTATCGCCTTCGGCTCCAGGGTGACAGGAGGACTTATTCCGTAAACAATATTCCCCGAATTCGTAGGGACTTGTCTTTCTTCGACGCTTCTTCCGCATACAGGTAGTTTATCGCAATCGTCGCCTTGTCGGCCTTGATTTGCCTTACGGAGTCCTGCATCAGCGTCTGCCTGTCGATGGTGAAACTGTATACGGGCACGGGCGTTTCTTCGCAGGCGTCACTCTCGTCGCTGTTGCAACTGCAGCCGCTGTCTTCTTTCAGCGAAAGCCGGAAGGTGAGCGTGTCGCCCGTGAACTCGAATTCGTCATTATCAAAGTAGTGGTCTATGGCGACGGCGCCCTTTGTGCCGGGGGGCACCTGGAGCACCGTCATGCTGGGGTACTCTATGCTAGTCTCGAAACTATCGAACGGTTCTGCGTCCATGCTGTCCACGCAACAGGTTTCATCGGTGAGGGGTTCGGAGAATGCGTCATCGTAGGCCATGAGCGAAAGGTATTTGTGGATTTCATGGTCTGTTGGGGCGTGTGAAAGTTCGAGTAACCGGGATACGGTACGCGCCGCGTTCACGTCATCCTTCTTCCGCAGTTCCTTGATAAACGTCCTGGAATCGTCCCTGCTGAGCGGGTGCTTGGTGTATCCCTGTTCGACAAGTGCCGCCTTGATGCTTTCCATCCATACATGGTGCGTAATTCTTTCTGCGTTGAACGGTGATTCCGTGAAGATAAATAGCATCGCGCAGAAGGTGATGGCGATGCAGCGCGACTTGCACTTGATCTTGTCGATGAGGAGTATCGCGATGACGGCATAGAAGAATATGTTGATGCCGACGACGTAGATGCGTTCTGTCGAGATTCCGTAGTCGCTGAATCTGCGGATGAGCCCGACGGACATCATGATTACGAGGGGGATGCATGCTGCGGGGAATATTTTCAGGAGTTTCTTTTCGAAGGTGTTTTCGGTGCTTTGGCTTGCGGGGTACAGTATGGTGGCAAGCGCAAGCATGTAGACCATGAATCCCGAGACAAAGTACGATACCATTCCCTGCGGCATGTCCCACAGAATAACGAACTTGACGATGTAGGCGTAGAAGAGGAGGATGGCGAGGGCGAGCACCGGCACGAAGAGGAAGCGGATGGTGCTCGTTGCAAACTTGCTCAGTGTGGGCGTTTCTCCGTGGCATTCCTCGATGGAGGGAATTCCGGTGAAGTAGAGGATGGGAAATACGAAGCTCGCGCAGAAGCAGAAAATGTATAGGAAGATTTTATCGTCGAATTCATATTCGAAGAGTGCGCCGAAGGCGAATACGAGTGCCATCACGGAGCCGCACAGGAGTGTTGCCACGAGTGCTCCGATAATCAGCGCCTTGAGGTTCTTGAACAGGAAAATCCAGAATGCGTTTTCATCTTTGTCTTTCCAGAACGGGACGATGAATATGCTCAGCGAGGCAGTTACATAGATGAGGATGAGGGTTGAGGCGAGGTAGTAGGCTTTCCAGGAAGATTCTTCTGGGAGAAAGAGAAGCAGTAATATCGAAAGTACAAGCCAGCCGCCGCTGGTGATGGCCTGCGGCTGCCATCTGCGGTTTTTCAGGGATTCCTGCACGAGCGATGTCAAAAGCGAAATCAGTATAGCCGCGGGAGGGTAAGACATGAGCCATATGCAGGCTCGTGATGTGTATTTCGGATGAGATTCAAGAATATATTCAAGAACGGGCCAGTAATCGTAAATGGATACGAAAGCGAAGAATGTGAAGAATGCGAACGCCGTCGCGACGGGGAACCGCCTGAACGCGCTCGAAATTTGGCTCGGGTATTTTTTGAAAGCGTCAAGTACCATATGTTAAATATAATACTTTGTTCGGCATTGTCATCCTGGACGCAGAGCATCCGGGCGGGCGGCGCTTATTTCTTCAGGCAGCGTATGGTGAGGAAAACGTCGTCGTTGTAGAGCCCAGGCATGCCAGGAGGATTATTCTGATACCATCCGTCGTATTCCACTTTGTAATAGCCGACTTTTACGACGAGTCGGGAATCCTGTGGGTCAGTCTCGTTTGTCCAGAACATGGCGGTGTAACCTTGCCAGGGTGAATAGGGCTGGTCGGTATTGACAATTCTTCCGCTCAAAATGAAGCTCAGCCCGTAGGTATCGGGCGCCGAATAACTGCTACCCGTGCCGCCAAGTTGTGAAATGAGGTGCGGGGTATCGGGTTGCCTTTCCCCGAGCGTTGCGATGTCGCTTGAATCGGGGAGGCTCCAGCCTTCGGGGCAAACTTTGTCTGCAACGTTATAACTGTAGAAGCGGCCGACATTCTTGCAGCTGTCTTCAAGGCAGCGGGTTTCTTTTGCCAGCACGCTGTCGGGGAATCCGGCGTATTTCATGTTCTCCGCAATCCATGTGCGGCCCTTGAAGTCGATGGTGTGGTAAACGTAGTTGTCGCGCGGGTCCTTGAAACTCCCGTAATTGATTTCAGTATTGAAGTAGTATTCGGCAGGGTATTCCGCATGCCATTCGTATGCGGGGCGCCATGTTTTGTTATAGCAGATGTATTCTACATAGCCGGTAATGTTTTGGTCTTGTATTTTTATGCGCTTGTTGTCGGTGTCGCAGGGCCTGTTGTAGAATTCGCTCCAGTTCCCGTCTTGGCAAACGTAGTACATGTTCGGGTCGATATTGCTTTTTTGTATCTGCCCGTCGGCAGTGCATTCTGCCTTCGACATTTCGAGGTCGTTCTTGGTGGCGTAATCCCAGCCTTCGTCCATGCAGGGCGCATCAGCTTTATAGAAGTCATAATGCCTGCAGAAGGGTTCCTTGCGGCACACGTAGGTCGTGTTCGGGGTATCCATGCTTGTGTACAGTTTGCCGTGCTTGTCGCAGGGCACGTCGAACGTTTCGGCGTCAATGGTCTCTGCGACGTGCCAGCCCGAGTCAAGACTACATACAAATGAAATGTTGATGGGTTTGCCCCCGTAGAATACGTCTTTGCCTTCCTTGTCGCACTCGATCCCGAAGGTTGTCGCTTCCATTGCGTTGGCGCCGTCCCAGCCGCTAGCCCTGCATGTGAAGAATTTTTCTGCGGATTTGTACTTTGCCTTGACGGTCGTGCCGATGTTGGAACTGTCGCATGGGGGCATGTCGTAGCACTTGGTGTTGACAACCTCTATAATCCTTGACGGGATGAGCAGCGTGCCCTTGCAGCTTCGGGAATTGTACATGGTGTATTCGTAAATGAGGTGTCTGGGGAATCCGATACCCGTGTATCCGGTTATCGGGATTTTATCTGCCGATGTTTCTTCGCGTTCGGCGAAGTTGCAGTAGTGCTCCTTCGAGAGCGTTCCGGTTTCCGTGAAGGTCTTCTCGACGCTCTTGTAGAACTCGGATTCGGTCGTGCCACCGAAGATGTAGTTGAGCAGGTTGCTGATGTACTTCTTCTGTGTGGGCTGTTCTTGCAAGAACGTGTCGATTCCGAGGGCCGTGAACAGTTCCTGTTGTGCGGTAGCGCTCGCCTGTTCCTGGGTGAGTCCCGTCGCTATGAGTTTTTCGGTGCGGCCCGAAATGAACTTGCCGAGCGTGATGGTGTTCTCGATGGCCTGGGCGACCTCTGCGCTGTCGAGGCAAGTACCCTGTCCACCCAATCCGCCCCAATTGCCGTCTCCGCCGAAGCTGGGGGAATCGAATATGAGGTCGTTGATGGAGTTGGTCGTTTCCGAACCAAGGGAGTCCGGCTGTATGATTGCATATATGCTGCTCGACGAAACTTCGAGCATGCTCGACAATGCGTCTTCCTTGCTAGACAATGCATCTTCCGTGCTCGAGGAACTATCGCCCTGTGCGAGCGTGTTCTCGTCTTCGGTAGTGCCCGCAACCTTGTCCGAACAGGAACAGGCTAAAAATGCAATGAAGCATGCGAAGAAAAAGAATTTAAACTTGCTCATTGCTGGTCTCCTTTATTTTCACCCCGTTCTGTTACTTTATCCGTAAGCGGAAAAAGCTGCAGGTTCAGGCGGTATACCTGATTGATGTTCTGGCATTCGCGTGCGATGTCCACCACCTTCTTGCGGCAGGCGTCTATCTCCGCGACAATCCGCGCGTAGGCGGCCTCGTCGATGCCCATGGTGACGCCGGAATAGTTACGCTCCTCGACCCCGTCCGTGTCGATGGCCTGTACCCCAAGTTTTGCCATTTCACGGTTCATGGAGCGCATGGCGAGCGGGATTGCCTCTTTCGAGCCTTTCACGGATTTTTCCGTCTGCTCGTAGGTCCCCTTACCTGTTTTCAAGAGGAATCCCGCCTTCACCAAGAACTGCAGGACCTCGCGCACGTCTAGCGCGGTGGTCTTGCTCCTGATGTGCGCAGCGATTTCGCCCGGATCACTCTCGGGCATGATAGGGGCGAGCTCGCGCACTATCGGGCAGGCAGGGTTCTCGAAGTAGTGGAACGCGTCCGCGTCCACGATGCGTACCTTGATGAGCCTTGCCTCCCGCTCGAGTTCGCGAAGTGCCGCCTCCTTCTCTGCGGCATTTTTCGCGTTCCCGAACTTGACGAGCAGCCCGAAATAGGTGTAGTCGAACCCCTCTAACCCCATGGCTCGTGCGACCTTCTCTATCCCGGGCTTGCTCAGTCTCGTTTTCCCGTCGCAAACCAGCTTGAGGTATGTCGGCGAGACAAAACCGGCGAGGCTTGCGAACTGTCGCCAAGTAAAGTACGATACACGCTTGCGCTCCTCGTAAAAGTCGCGCATGTAAGTGCGGTAGTCGTGATACTCGGTTATGGGCTTCATGATTTTAAATATAATACAAAATATGCCTAAAAGCAATAAAAATCGCACTTTTTATGAATTTTGTTTGTGATTTTCAAAATATGATACAAGGTGCGCCGCATATGATACGCGGGTGTATTATACAGACCGCGCGGGCCTGGATGCGCACCCCGAAATCGGGATTTTTGCAGACCAAATGGCTACGAAGGCCGCGAAATAAACATCTCGCGACCCGCATCAACTAATGTCTAATAACTAGTGACTACTCGTTTACCAATTTCACGAACTCGCGGCACACGGCCTCGGGGTCGCTCTTGCCAAAGATGGCCGAACCTACCACGAACACGTTCGCGCCCGCTTCCTTGCAGGCGAGAATGTTGTCGAGCTTCACGCCGCCGTCAATCTGGATGTCCAGTTCCGGCTTAAGTTGGCGCAGTTCGCGAATCTTGTCGAGGCAGTACGGGATAAGGCTCTGGCCGCCAAAGCCAGGGTTTACCGACATCACGAGTACCATGTCCACGATGTCGAGCACGTACTTGATGTGGGCGAGCGGGGTCGCCGGGTTGATAGCCACTGCGGGCTTCACGCCGAGTTCCCTGATCTGGTGCACCAGGCGGTCGAGGTGGTTCGTGGTCTCGGCGTGCACGCTGATGATGCTTGCACCCGCCTTCGCGAATTCGCCCACGTACTTTTCCGGATTTTCGATCATCAGGTGGCAGTCGAGCGGGAGGCTCGTGCCCTTGCCGATGCAGGCCGAAATGCCCGGCCCAAAGCTGATGTTCGGTACAAAGTGCCCGTCCATGATGTCGAGGTGCACGAGACCCGCGCCGCCTTTTTCGATGGCCTTGACGCCGTTACCGAGTTCCAGAAAGTTCGCGTTTAGCACGCTGGGGGCGATAATTTGTTTCAGCATGTTCAAAAGATAGTAAAAAAATTTACATCTAGCCACAAAACTTATTTTTTACTACCTTTGTGCGCGTCAATACATTCAGGAGGTATTCCATGGCTAAGACTACAACAAATAAGGCCGCAAAGGCTCCCGCCAAGAAGGCCGCAGTGAAGCCGGCCAAGGCTGCCGCCAAGCCGGTCGCTGAAAAGAAGGCATGTGCCAAGGCTTGCGCAAAGCCCGCTGCCGAAAAGAAGGCTCCGGCCAAGAAGGCTGCTCCGAAGGCTGCCGCCCCGAAGAAGGTCGCGGTGGAATTCGTCGCTGACTGCCCGCTTGCAACGACCGTCTCTGTTGCCGGTACGTTCAACAACTGGACTGTCGACAAGGACATGCTCAAGAAGGACAAGAAGACGGGTCTCTGGACCGCGAAGATTTCCCTCGCTGCTGGCGACTACGAATACAAGTTCGTGTGCGACGGCAAAAACTGGGACGCTGGCGACAACAAGATCAAGCACGTCTAATCGCGCTTTTTTGTTCGTTTATCGGAAGGCTCCGGGTTACCGGGGCCTTTTTTTGCTAGATTGCAAAAAACTATTTTTGGAGAAAGGAGAGTTTTGCATGAAGAGATTGTTGTCGCTTTTGGTTCTATTTTGCATTTGTGCATGTACGTCGGATAGTTCATCGTCAGCGAAACCGACTCCCGAGGGCTTTGCAGGACATTCAACGTTGTATGCGTATTTGGAACAGACTCCCGTGACCAAGACGCAAGATGGATATGAATGTCCCGATTGGCACACCGAAATTGATACTACGGTAGAAGTGCGTCTGCCCAGCCTGCAGTATAACCTTAAAATATATTTCTGGTGCCATACGGAACAATTTTATCCCGACTGCGGTTACGAGGACGTGCGCATCAAGGTCGATGGCAAGCCTGTCGAGAATGAATTCGCGTTCTTTTACGACAGGGATACGTCCTTGAAGATCATGGTGCCCGATATCGAAAACGAGCATGTGATAGAATGGAACCTTGACTCGGCGCAGTGCGGGAATTTTCATGCGAAGTACCGTTTGACTCCGTCGAAGGAACCGGGTGACTACGTGATTCTTGGAGAGTACCGGCAGGAAGAATCGAATGATGTCAAGGGACCGCGCACGTTCAAGAAGGGCAAGCTGTTTTTTGATATAGAGAGCCATTACAGGCATGCGACTTTTGACTGGGACTATGAATACGCCTATGTGGATTCCGCACAGTCGGATTGCATCATTGCGAAAGACGGCGACACTTTGCACTTACCGCTTAAGGTTTTGGAGCGCGAAAGCGAACGCCTTCGTCCGGATATCCGTGTTGAAGCAGATAGCGCAAAACTGGTTGATTTTCTAGGAGCGGACACCGCAGCGGAAGTATCGTGTGCCATAGTGTACCAGTCGTGGATTGTGCCCAAGAAGGTGGATTCCCTCCAATATGATTTTAAAATAAACTTTATCTCTTTTGTTCCGGAGTATACGGACCGCTTGGAAGAAATTGATTGCGCTGCTGACGCACCTTGTTTTGAGGGGGAGTTTGCCCGCTGGATTTACACTGAACGGGTGTGGCGTTATAACACGAATACGTATGTACTTGCGAAAACGACAAAGGGTGAACTTATTTACAAGCGGAAAGGGCTGAGTTGGTGTTCCCCAGATAATCTTTGTCGGTATATTTTCACGAGGAATGATTTGCCGGTTGATGCTAATGGGGACACGCTGGAATTGGAATACTTGCAGTTGATTGCTTTTCCGGGAGGCTTGGCGAGTAATTGGGATACTTGGCGGATAAAAAATGCCCTTGACAGTATTTATGGTTCGAATGTCGCCGACGATTGGTATTCCGATGAAGAGAGTGCCGTAAAGGTGGATTCCATGATGAATATTCTTGTCGATAAAGACGGCAACCCGAAAGATGGCCTGTGGATAATGGCCAAGCGGCTGACATTTAAGCAGGAATAAAATCTTGGCATATTGCGCCGGGCCAATCGCTCGGCATTTTTCATTTTGTGTAAAGCCTGTGGCGGAACCAACGCGGGGACTGCTGCCCGCCGCAAAGTAATACCCCGCGGGGCTCCCGCCTTTTACTATCTTTCCCGCTATGAATTATTCTATTCCTCAAGAAGTTTTCGTGAAGGCTGCCGAACAGTACGGCACCCCCCTCTGGCTCTATGACCGCGCCACCATCGAGAAGCGCGTCAAGGAAGTCCAGGTTTTCGACACCGTGCGTTTTGCCCAGAAGGCATGCCCGAACCTCTCCATCGTGGCGCTCGTGCGCAAGCTCGGCGGCGTGGTCGATGCCGTCTCTGCCGGCGAAATCGTCCGCGCCCTCAAGGCGGGTTTCAAGGGCAGAGTCCAGAAGGGCAAGGCTCCCGAAATTGTCTACACCGCAGATATCTTCGACCGCGACGCGCTTGAACTCGTGAAGAAGTACGACATCGCGGTGAACGTGGGTTCGCCCGACATGATCCAGCAGCTCGCCGATTTCGGCGTGAAGAGCGAACTAACGCTCCGCGTGAATCCGGGTTTCGGTCACGGGCATTCGAGCAAGGTGAATACCGGCGGTCCCTTGAGCAAGCACGGCGTGTGGCACGAGCAGATCAAGGACTGCGTCAAGCTCGCACAAGCAAACGGCATGTGGATTACAGGACTCCACATGCACATCGGTTCCGGCTCCGACTTCGAGCACCTCTCGCAGGTTTGCGACGCGATGGTGGACGCTAGCCGCCGCCTGGGCAGCCATCTCCGCACCATCAGCGCAGGGGGCGGCCTCCCGATTCCGTATCACGAAGAAGACAAGGGCAACCGCATCGACATGCAGGCCTACTACGACCTGTGGGACAAGGCCCGCAAGAACATCCAGCAGAGCATCGGCCACGAGGTTCACCTGGAAGTGGAACCCGGTCGTTACCTGGTGGCTGAAAGTGGTTACCTGATGGCCGAAATCCGCGCCGTCAAAAAACAGGGCGATAATTTGTTCTACCTGCTTGACGCGGGCTTTACTGACCTCGTTCGCCCGAGCTTCTACGGCAGCTATCACGGCATTTCCATCATCGCCCGCGACGGTCGCGAGATGAACGAGATGGTCGACGCTGTGGTGGCAGGCCCGCTCTGCGAATCCGGTGACGTGTTCACTCAGGAAGAAGGTGGCTTCGTGGTAACGCGCAAGCTCCCGAAGGCAAAGGTGGGTGACTTGCTGATCCTCCATGATGCCGGCGCCTACGGTGCCGCCATGAGCAGCAACTACAACAGCCGCCGCTACGCCGCCGAGACGATGTACACGAATGGCGAACTCAAGGTCATCCGCGAACGCCAGACTTTCGAGCAGCTCTTGCAGAACGATAGAGTGATTGAGCTGTAAGCTTCGCGACTTACGCAGTACAAATAGAAAGCGGCGCCCCAAAGGGCGCCGCTTCTGGTTCACCACAAAGAAGATTCTTATGCTGCGGTCGGCCAGATCCCGCCGAATGCATCGCGGATGCGCTTACGGATGTTGCCGAGCGTCTGGCGCGAGCAGCCGAGTGCCTCGCAGATCTCGCCGGTGTGCTTCTTCGCATCGGTGCCGAGCGAGCAGTACAGCTCGATGTAGCGGAACTCGATGCTGTTCTCGCCGAAGTGCTTCTCGATACGGTCGATAAAGCCAAAGCAGAAGTCGTGCTCTTCCGCATCGGCGTCCCTGCCTTCCGACCATTCGGCGGCCATGGCGTCGAACAGGTTCACGACGCGCGAGTCGGTTTCGGTCTCGTCGAAGTCGGAACGCGTGTCCATGCTTTCGACGTTGTCCGGATTGTCCAGGCCTTCGGCGTGGCTCTTGTTGCGGATGCGGTCCCTGGCCGCCATGTTCATGCGGAACGCGAGATGGTTCTTGAAACTGCCGCGGTTCGGGTTGTACGTGTCCACGCACTTCCTGAAGATTTCGAGGATGTCGTAGTCCGCGAGGGCGGTCTCGAAATCGCAGGAGTAGCCGATCTTCGCCTTGCCCGTGATGCCGTCCGGCCCGAACTCGTGCGTCCTCTTCATGAAGTCGTAGAGCGAAACGAACAGGCGGCTTTCGGCGTCAAGGTCGCCCTGGCGGATTGCCAGGATGTGGTCCATCACCTCTTCCTTGGAGAGGTTGTGCTTGGTAGTTTTGTTCTGGGTATGGTTCATAGACATAAATCCCTTTTCCCGGCCTCGATGGTCGGGCATGAGTATTGTGACGATGCCCCGGTTTGGGGTATCGAGTTATGGGAATAGGGGTAGGGGTGGCGCCGTGCTCCCAGGGTGCGGCGTAGGGTCCCCTGCAGCTTTATGTCTTGTTTTCGGTAAAAAAGGGATACTTTAATCGCATACTACTTTATCGCTCTGAGTTTTCGAAATGTAAAGTGAAATCGCAAATTTTTTTATTTTCCCTTGGGATGGCCTCCCATATAGGGGGTGTTTTGTGTCAATTCCGGCCCTCCCGTGTCAACCCCGGACCATCCCCATTAACTATATTTATCGCACTATGGCTCTTTGCTTAGAAACTGAACAACTGGAAACCGTCCAGCGTATCCTTTCCCTCCACTTCGAGGGGCTGGAGGTCTGGGCATACGGTCCCAGGCTCACGGGTGTGGACCTGACCCCGGAAACGGAACTCGACCTTGTCGTCATTGCCGAAAGGCCCCTTTCCTTCGAGGCGATGACTGCGGTGGAGAAGGCGTTCGCCGAAAGCGGTCTTGCATTCCGCGTGGATGTCATGGACTGGGCCAAGCTCCCGGAAACCATGCAGAAACAAATCAAGAAAGAACACGAAGTGGTTCAAACCGTCGCCGAAGATTAGTGCGATAGATTATTATGAATCGACTCTTACCTTTTCTCATTGTGTGCGCGTTCGCTACGGCCCTCTTTGCCCAGGACGACGTGTCGAAGGCCAAGGCCCTCATCCGTGAAGGCAAGTGTGCCGAGGCGGCTCCCGCGCTCCAGAAGCTTTCCGAATCCAAGAACTTCCGCAAGCACGAAGGTGCACAGGCTGCTGTGCTCCTCACGGAGTGCTACCTGCGCGAACACAAGCGTGCCGATGCACTGAAGCTTGCCTCCAAGTTCCTTGAGTACCATGTGGCGTCCGAATACCGCGAACGCATGGAACTTGCCCGTGCCATCGTGCTTACCGAGCAGGGCTCTGTTTACGAGGGTGTCGAGGCGATGCTCCGCATTCTCGCCTATACCAAGAACCCGGCCGCGAAGAGCCACACGAAGGATGTCGCCATCCAGACGCTTGCGGCAAGCCTCCTGAATGCCGACCAGCTGCAGG
>JAEEGG010024261.1_pt1 | contig 11784 bp, 11 predicted proteins | sample 9134161 | NCBI WGS metagenome assembly JAEEGG01 (sample SAMN16246543, study PRJNA631951) | gut metagenome | biome: gut microbiome; feature: rumen; material: CR-attached | host: Bos | place: Iran: Karaj | collected 2018-10 | reverse complement strand
AAGACACGTGCCACGGCGCTTTTACGACGGCCTATTGCATTGATTACTTCCATTCTCTTTCAAATTAACTAAGTGAATTGATATCGATTGCCTTGGGCTGCTGTGCCTCATGCTTGTGCTCTGTACCAGCATAAACATAGAGGTTGTCAATGAGCTTGTCACCAAGCTTTGTCTTGGGCAGCATTCCCTTAACAACTTTCCTCATAAGTCTCTCAGCACCGTTGGGCTTAGCCATCAACTGTGCAGGTGTCATCTCACGCTGACCGCCGGGATAACCGGTGTAACGCAGATAAACTCTGTCAGTCCACTTCTTACCGGTGAGAACGATCTTATCGGCATTGAGAACGATGACATTGTCGCCGCAATCAACATGCGGAGTGAAATTTGTCTTATACTTACCGCGGAGCAACTTGGCAACCTTAACGGCGAAGCGGCCCAGGACCTGGTCCTTGGCGTCAACCACTACCCATTCCTTATTAACGGTAGCCTTGTTGGCCGAAACAGTCTTGTAACTTAAAGTATCCATTCTAAACTTTAAATCAATAATTAAACAATTCATTCTACGCAACCTCCCGTCATCCCGACGAAACGGAAACTCCCTAACGCTTGTTTTCAGCGGTTACGCTATCCCGCAGAACCCGTACTCGGGGGTTTAACACGTTAATAACTAACCCTTTATGCAAGGGTTGATAATAATCGGCTCGCAAAATTACACTTTTTCAATGAAATAGTGATAAAATTCTGTTGATTTTTTTGTTTTTCCGGTCGCTTACGATCTGACATTTTGCCAATAAACAATTATTAACTAAACTTGTAATCCCAAAAGAAACCTTAACCAAAAATGAAATGAGAAAACTCCTGTTTTTTTTGACCTTCACGGTCCTTTTATCGGGCGTAACGATGGCTGCAGACAAGCCGGTCATCCTGAGACTAAACAACGGCGAGAACATAACCCTTTCTTTCTCAGACAGGCCCAAGATAGTTCACAATGGTTCAACCATACAGATAATCAGTAAAAAAGGAACAGTCCAGATCAGTGCCGAAAGCCTGAAGCTGGTTGTATTTGATTCAACCAACGGCATTGACTCACCCTCCTCCACCGACAAGAAATATCTGTTTGAGGACGGACTGATTAAAATTACAGGCGAGACTCCCGAAAGCACCGTCTATCTGTACAACGAGAGCGGAGTCCTGCAGAATACATTCAAGACCGATAAGGACGGCAGCGTTCAGATTCCTGCTGACGGCAATAATGAGACCATCATTGTCAAATCAGATTCCTTTAACTTTAAATTCATGGCAAAATGAAAAACAGATATTTGAACCTGGCCCTTTTCCTGCTGATGTCAAGCGTATCATTCGCCCAGTCAGTCTATATTTACCGCAACGACGATACACGAGTAAGATATAATGCCGATGATATCGCCGACATTGATTACTATACCAGTTCCGAACGTTTCTTTGTAGATTTACAGGAAGGCGGATATGAATCCTATAACAGAGCCGATGTTGACAGCATCTGTTTTTCAGAGACAGATCTGGACCTCAAGTCAAGTTATAGCGGAAACCCCTCTCTTGAACTGCAGTATTACTATGATTATGGTACCATCAACCTGAATGTGGGTGAAGCTACTATGATCAGGGCTCTTGCCGTCAGAGGTGAAAGTCCCCTCAGCCATCTTACAGTATCATTGGGCGGACAGGTCATTGTTGACATTGATGCTCCGTCAGACTGCAAAGATGTATGGTACATGTACGGTGGTTTTTCACTCAGCATAGTTGACAAGAAGTTGCTTTATTGGACCATTACCGACGAGTCCGGCCTGGAGAGTTCAACCGGTATCTGGCTCAATACCATAAAGGAACCTTTATATGCTACTGTACCGGACTGCTTTGTATACTATCCCAATTCATGGTTCCATTTCTGGCAGTATGAGACAGACCAGACCGCCGGTAAGGGCGTATGGTGGCAGGTAGCCGATTATGACCATGCATCAGGCATATCTACTATTGATGTCATTGAAGAAGACGGAAGCCGCACCTCTATGCAGTTAAGACGTAATCCTGCCACCGGAGCATTGGAGAAAGTCTCTGGCGGCACCTATTATAATCTGACAGACCGCAGCAAGGAATTCTATTTCCTGAATGGCTACAAGACCAAGGAACCAAGTTCTCTGCTGGGTGACATGGAGGATAAGGTGACCTACAAGGATCTGGGCAACGGTGTAATTGAAGTTACCGCATCCGAGGAGTATCATCAGAACAGCCAGGACCGATACGGATGGGGCAAGGACCTGTACAACAACTACAGAACTGATCTGGGTTATTGCGGAACGAACTGGAGCAGTTATGACAACCAGGCCGGCCCGAGCGCAACTTTCCATTTCCATGAAACTCTCATAGAATATTACGTTGAACGACCTGAAGGCGACTATCTCTACAAAAAAGCCGAGTTACCGCCCGCTCCTGTAATAACCGGCGTTGAGAAAGCTGGAGTCGTAAAGTATGTCCGCACAATGACAGGCGGCACCGTCGATGTTCCCCAGTTCTCTTTCCAGTACAACGGACCGTCTGATATAATTGATTTCCAAATCTTCACATACAACCCGGCCACACAGTTATTTGAAAAGGGCCTTCCCACGAATACATGTACCGGCTACACATCCCATTATAATGACAAATACCAGAAGGTATATGAAGGTGTCTATAATATAAAGCCGACTGACAGGTCATTCCTTATAAGACCTTATGCCGGATGGGATACTGAAGACATGGAACATTACGGTGGTCATGTCATGCTTTTGGTTGCAAGAAATCCCGCAGGTTACGGCGACCCCAGCAATCAATTCTACTATGTCATCAATGAATACGGCAAACTGGTGGAATTTGATTATGAGAGGCCATCCAATGCTCCCAACAGAGCTGCCGTCAACAATCCCATCTTTGACAATGAAGACATAAAAGCTGCAAGAGAAAAACTGATAGAGAGTCTCAACAGCCAAACTCCAAAGCAGCCTCGCATCAAGTAACAGCAACGGCGACTGATTCCGACCAGTCGCCGTTCTTTTTGATATTCTGCCATACTTGCAAAAATCGGCCTTAAAACCTAACGACTCTGCAAGTATGGCATCAAAAAAGCCCAAAAAGCCCGTTTTCCCGGCCATACCTGTCACCACAGCCCGCACAGCCCACATTCTCTGCAAGTATGGCCACTTTTTATTATTTTTGTGGGACTACAAATTGGGATTATGAAGAAGGTACTGCTTTTCTTGATGTTACTTCCGGTTGGTTTGATGGCTCGTGAAACCCGCAGCATTGACAAGGGCTGGGAGTTTGTGTTGAGCGAGGCTGCTATTGATGAGCTGGCAGGGATTGAGGGATGGTGCAAAGTGGATGTGCCTCACGACTGGAGCATTGAGGGGGAGTTTGACCGCAGCAATCCTACCGGACAGGGCGGCGCGTATCTGCCTGCGGGCACAGGATGGTACCGCAAGACAATAAGGGCCGATATCGGGGCCGATGAAAGGTTATTCCTGGAGTTTGACGGCGTGATGGCCTGCAGCAGCGTATACGTGGACGGCAAGTTGGCTGGTTACCGGCCAAACGGGTATGTGGGATTTACTTACGATATCACCGATCTGGTTACTCCCGGAATGGATGCTGTCATTGCAGTGAAGGTGGACAACTCAGTCCAGCCGGCATCGCGCTGGTATACCGGAAGCGGCATAAACCGACACGTACGTCTGGTAAGCAAGAGATCCTGCCACATCACCATGAACGGAGCGTTTGTATCTTTTAATGACGGAAAGATAGACATCAAGACAACCGTTGCCAATATGGCCAAAACCGGCACCAAGGTCAGTCTGCAATACATACTTAAGGATGCCGACGGTAAGACGGCAGCACGAGGCAACAGTCCGGCAAGCCATATAGAAGCCGGTTCGCAGACAGAGGTGAGCGGAAGCATTGATATAAAGAATCCTCATCTCTGGTCTGTTGATGACCCCTATCTCTATACGCTTGAGGTATCGGTCATGGAAGGTCGCAAGCAGTTGGACACAGAGACCGTGACCGCCGGACTGCGCACCATCCGCTTTGACAATCAGAAGGGATTCTTCCTGAACGGACAGAACATAAAGATGTACGGAGTCTGCCTCCATTCCGATGCCGGGGCGCTTGGCACGGCAGTTCCCCTATCTGTTTGGGAATATCGGCTCCAACAGTTACGCAAACTTGGCGTGAACGCAATAAGGATGGCCCACAATCCGGCCGATCCGGCATTCATGGAGCTGTGCGACCGCATGGGATTCCTGTTCATGGCCGAATCATTCGACACCTGGAACTCGCCCAAGAACCACGCCGAGAAGGGTTACAACCTATTCTTTGATGAATGGTGGGAGGCCGATACCCGCGCAATGGTTGAGCAGGCCCGCAATCACCCGTGCGTGGTGATCTACAGCGTAGGCAATGAGATACGTGACAACCTTAACAACGAGCAGGGCTTTGAGAAATACCGCAGACAGCAGGATCTGGTACACTCCATTGACCCCACCCGTCCGGTAACGATGGCACTGTTCCGCCCCAACTCATCTGGGGTATACCGCAACGGATTTGCCGAGATGATGGATGTGGTTGGCCAGAACTACCGCGTCGATGAGCTCAAGGCCTATCATGAGGCCCACCCCGAGAAGGCTATCATCGGCACTGAAAACACACATGATGTCCAGTCGTGGCTTATGCTGCGTGATGACCCGTCGCTGTGCGGACAGTTCCTCTGGGCCGGCATAGATTATCTTGGCGAGGCTGCCTGGCCGCAGGTTATGTGGAGCACATCTCTGCTGGATGTAACGGGTGGAGTAAAACCCGCAGGACTTCAGCGTGCCAGCTGGTGGATGAATGAACCTATGGTAGCGTTTGCCCGCCACGCCGACAACAACGGCGCAGGTTCGCTCATCTCAGACTGGACTCCGGCTGACCTGGATACCTATGACCAGGCCGTCATTGAGGTCTATTCAAACTGCCAGGAGGTGGAGCTTTTTGTAAACGGCGAATCGCAGGGTCGCAAGACCATGCCCGACAACGCCCGCCCCGCCCTGTTCAACATAAACTTCAACTCCGGTAAGATTGAGGCCGTAGGATATAACGACAGTAAGGAGACTGCCCGATACACATCCTTAACGGCCGATGAGCCTGCCCGCATCAACCTTGAAAAGGCAGGAGGCCGCGCCGGAACAGGCTTTGATGATGTTGAGATAGTCTCAATACAGATTACAGATGCTCAGGGCAATGTCTGCCCAAACAACGACTGCAGCATAGAACTGAAGGTTGAAGGTGCTGAACTTATAGCCGTTGACAATGCCGATGTCCTGGCACATGAAACCAGCCATAAGAGCCCGGTCTTCAACACATATCAGGGACGCATGATTGCCTACATCCGCCGCACATCAGCCAGCGGCAAGGTAACAGTAACGGCGACTGACTGTTCGTCGGCCGCCGCACTAAAAGAATCAAAGACTTTCTGATTTATTACTTCAAAGCTGCCTTGACCTCAGTAACCATGTTCTTGTGAGCCTCATCCTCCTCGGTCAGAGTGGATGTGAGCGCAATGTCTCCGGCTTTGTCATTGGTTGAGAAGGTGCCGGTGTAGAGGAGTATGCTGTTGAAGTAGAGTGTGGCTTCAAAGCAGATCTTGTAATCTCCGGCGGGTACTTCCTTGCCGTCGGCATCCTTGAAATCCCAGGTGTATGTCTGGATTCCGCTCTCTTTGGGTGTGGCTCCTGTTACGGCATCGATCTGTTCATCGGTCATCTCCTCAGCCTTAGCGTTCTTTACCCATGTGGGGGTGCAGGTGGGACGGAAGGTGTAGCCGCGACGACCGCCTCGGCCCTTTGAGGTAAATGATGTTACGGTAAGGGTGCGGACAACCTTGCCCTCTGAGTTTTCAATCCAGACTGCCCACTGGTTGGAGCCGGCTCCTGACTGCTTCTGATAGTTGAATGAGAGTTCCACTGCATTGGCTTTCTTGGAACGCTGGGCCGATGAAGGCATGGCAATGATGGCAGAAAGAACTGCCAAGAGAATGATTCTGATCTTCATATAAAAACAAATTTGGTTATCTTGCTGAGTGCGAAGATAACCAAATTGTTTAAAACAACTACTCTCCTAACGGAGCCGATAGCGGAGAAAGCGAACTCAAGTTCAGACTCGGGAACCCTCCCGTCCACTTTGATGTTTCAGTTGTGTCTTCTCTTACTTCCTTAGCATTGGAAGCGGTAGTATTTTTCCAGTCCTTCATATATAAATATTGTTTTCACGTTTTATTGTCCTTTTCAGCACTATAGGCGATGCTTGTTGTAAGACAAAGATATGAAAACAAATTTAAATATGTGTTAAAATTGGAAAGAATTTTTTCATTCCAGTCCAGAGAACGGTGCAGGCATCTTTTTGGTGTATCCCTGAGCGTGGAAGGTGGCAATTATGGTGCCGTTCTGATCAGTAACCTGTACCTGGGCTGCAGGTATTTTGGGATGCCGGCTGGTGAAATGGCCCTCGGCGGTAAGCACGTCGCCCAGTTTGGCCGATACGTGATAATATATGGTGGAGTTGATGGCAAAAGCCATGTTATCTCCCTGATTTACAAGCGCTGCAAATACCAGGTCGGCAAGAGTGAACAGCGCTCCGCCCTGGCAGATGTTTCCGGCATTCATATGGTTCTCAGTAACTGTCATGGTAGCCTTGGCTGAGCCCGGTTTTACATCGGTCAGTTCAATGCCGATGTACTTGGCGAACTTGTCGCCCTCATTGAGAAAATCTTTTAGTGTCATATTCTTGGTTATCGGTTATAAATCTTCTTACCGTCAATAATGTAGAGTCCCTTGCCCAGGGCAGCGTCACGTGACGAATTAACCCTGCGGCCGTCCGGCAGGTAAATCGCCCTTTCCGGATTGGGATCATAATATCTGGGGGCCGATGTATACGGCGCGCCGCCCCATTCGCGGCAGATGCTGTTGTAGTTATCGGCGTACCATCTTTTCACATAATCAATCTCCTGGCTCAAAGACTCCTTGAGCGGCACCGGATTACCGTTCCAACGGTCATACTCCCTCTGCCATGCCCCCGATTTCTCAAACTCTGCGGCATAAGCATCCAGACGCGCAAAAACGCTGTCGGGACTCAACAGTGTCGGAGAGAGTTCCGCCCAGCGGTCCTTGACAGCTTTGCGGAAACCGTCCACATTATTCAAGTGCAGCCGGTCGTACGGAGCCCTCCAGTCATACCTGTTCAGGATGGCCGTAACATCATTGTAGTCTCCGTCATAATTGCCTCCCAACGACATATCCATATCCCACGGCGTGATAAGATAGCGGTGACCTTTGGTAATATCGACTGTTGACAGGAAAGTATTCTTGTAGAAATTGTCATCAACATTAAGGGCCGATGTAAACACAAGGTAGTCCACCAGATTATCCACATAAAACCAGTTCAGATATTCATCGCAGAACTGCGCGAACGTGGTCTCCTGAGAACAGAAATCTATAAGGTCCATCAACGGCTGCCATGTAACATCCGACGGATAGTCAGACGGATACTGGAGTTCCCAGGCATTCCACTCCGTGGTGTTGACTGGGGCCGTATCATAACCGGTCAGATAGCTGCTGGAGCCTGACCACTTGGTGCATTTGTACAGAAGTCCCTTGATGTAAACCCTGCCGCTCGTCCCCTTATCGGCCTTCTTAAGTCCCAGCAGTTTACGGTCCACCTTGTCTGAAAGACAGTAAAGCCCCTCATACTCTCCGTTCAGGAAAAGCTCCACGAACACTCCGTCAGTGCCGTTACGGTTATCGAATCCGGTATCATAGGGAGTATGACTCATGCTGTTCCAGATGTCGAAACAGAGCCTGTTCCTCATCCTGATCCTGTCAATGGCCATGGCATCAAGAATCCAGCTGTTCTCCTCCCTTATTCCCAGGACGTTGGCATCCAGATCATCGCCCCTACTGTCAAGCAGCTTGACCGCGAGTGATTTCTTGTCATATGCCATGGCGCTGGCACCCCTGTATTTGACCTCACATCTGAATTGCACGTCACGCCGGGCGGGGTCGGTCCTTTTCTGAAAGTCCCATATCTCTATCTGCCCGCTCACATAAGAGTCATTCTCCAGAGCAGACTCCGTCACGATATTGACCAACGGCAGCGCGTTGGCGTCCAGCCCCTCCTTGAGACGACTGAAATCAGTCTCCTGAGCATGGGCAGTCAATACCGGGAATGAGAGGAACAATATGAGTGAGAGTCCTTTAAATGTCATGATGCCGGGGTGTTATTCTGTTGCAAAAGTATTCAAAAATATGATGGCGTCAATAAGTTCCTGCTGCGGGAAATCCATGGGAACTATACCTATAGGCTTCTTATGGTTACCCAGATACTCCAGCAGCCGTACATTGTTGGTCTTGGCATTGCGCTTGATATTGGTACTGATACCTGAGCCCGTATAACCCGAAAGATGATTGATGCACCACACTCCCTCCGGGGCCGATGCAAACTCCCTTATCAAAGCGGTAACCTTATCCCATTTAGAGTTCAGATAATCGCCCTTGCCACCGTCAGTGAAAAAGTCCTGAGCCCAAAGGACGGCACTCTCATACTGACATGATTCAATCCTTGAACGATGAGACGATCCGTTACCGGGCCAGCCATGCACTACGGTACCGGGATAATCCCTGCCCGACGACGGCGCGTCCCTATGTATAAATAGTACACGCCCGCGCATATCGGCCACAGTCATATCGGCCGTGAACGATGCCGGCATACCGGCAGGGAAGAGAGAGTTTATCTCATCCATTGTCATTTCGACACCCTCCTGTCTGCCACCCGCGCTGTTGGTCATGACTACGCAAAACTCGGTGGGATGTTGCTCAAGTTTGTTGATTATGATCTGCATGGCCTCCTCAAAATCCAGATGACAGTCGGCCGGGCCGTGATAAATCCTGAGTCTGCCCTCCTCCAACCTGGGGCGCAAGTCAAAGAAACGGATTCCGGCATCCCACTGCTCAGAGAGGTCCATCGTCTGGGTACGGGCGTAGTGGCGCATAGGGAAACGTACGCCCGATGTACCTGAATCATGTGTTCCGGGAATGGATACACGGCAGGCCTTCATTGAATCCGGCAGAGCGGCCATCCATCCTGAATTCTGGGAGAAAGAGACACACGCCCAAAGAGAACAACACAACAGAAAGAGGAATCTTCTCATACAAACGCAAAAATAACTAATTTTGCGGCCGATTTGAACAAAACGCAAAATGGAACGACTTAAGAGAGTGGTAAAACAGGCTGTGCCCAGGGCATTCAAGACGATATGGTGGATATTCAAGATCACAGCCATTGTCTCTTTTATAATGTTCCTGCTCAAGTACACCGGTATTCTGGCATGGATAGCAGCGGCTGTAAGTCCTGTGTTCCGCATATTCGGTCTGCCGGGTGACGCTTCACTGGCTTATGTGAGCGGTTATTTCATCAACGTATACTCGTGCATTGCGGTGGTATCGACCATTGACCTTACCGCACGCCAGATTACCATACTCGGCACCATGACACTGGCAGCCCACGCCATGGTGGTTGAGACTGCCGTCCAGAAGAAGACCGGAGCTCCGGCCCTCTATACGGTGCTCATCCGTACTCTGGGTTCCATCGCACTCGGTATCATCATGAACCTGGTTCTGCCCGGTCGTCCTGTCTATGATGCTGCAACGGTCAATCTCTCCGAGATTCCCTTCTTCCAGATCCAGGGTGAGTTCTGGCCCATGTTCATGGTATGGTTCAAGGGACTTGTCAAGCTTGCCGTATGGATGGTAGTGCTCATCACACTGCTCAATGTCATTCAGCGCGCATTCTACGAGTACGGCATCATGGATAAGATATCACGTCTGTTCAGCCCGCTGCTCACTCTGTTCGGTCTGCCCAAGGAGACATCGTTCCTTTGGATCGTGGCTAATGTGATTGGTCTTTCTTACGGATCGGCCGCAATTATGGATGAGATGGAACGCGGTGAGATATCGGACAAAAGCATACGCCTGCTCAATACACACATCGGCATATCTCACAGTAACCTGGAGGACCTGATGCTCTTTGCTGCCGTGGGCGGCATGTGGTACTGGATGCTCCTTTTCCGCTGGGGCATGGTAACTGTCCTGGCCTGGTCGCTCCGCCTCTACTTCAAAATTACAGCACGATAATAAAAAACTCCGATTCAAACGAACCGGAGTTTTTTATTTAGAATTCTGCTGAACGCGGTGTTCTCGGGAACGGGATCACATCTCTAATGTTCTGCATTCCGGTGACGAACAGGATCAGGCGCTCAAAGCCCAGACCGAATCCGGCGTGCGGGCATGAACCCCAGCGGCGGGTATCAAGATACCACCACAGATGAGTCATATCCATCTGACGACGGTTGATCTCACCCATCAGTTTATCATAATCGGCCTCACGTACTGAACCGCCTATGATCTCACCAATCTGCGGGAACAGAACATCAGTACCCTGCATTGTTGATGCGGGAGCCTTTACACCGTGATAACCTATTGAACCGCCATCGGCAGTAGCCTCATTCTGCTTCATGTAGAATGACTTGATGGCTGTAGGATAGTCAGTCATGATAACGGGCTTGCGGAAGTGCTCCTCAACGAGGAAACGCTCATGCTCAGAGGCCAGGTCATCACCCCAGTTGCAGGGGAACTCGAACTTCTTGCCGTTCTTGATAGCCTCCTGAAGGATGTTGATACCCTCAGTATAGGTAAGACGTACGAAGCTCTCCTTGAGTACGCCATTGAGACGCTCCAGCAGGGTCTTGTCAATCATGTTGTTGAGGAACTCCAGATCATCCTGGCAGTGGTCGAGTGCCCACTTTACGCAGTACTTGATGAAGTCCTCCTCAAGGTCCATCAGCTCCTCCTGGTCCAGGAAAGCAATCTCGGGCTCAATCATCCAGAACTCGGCCAGATGGCGCGGAGTGTTGGAGTTCTCGGCACGGAATGTAGGACCGAAAGTATAGATGGCACCCAGAGCGGTTGCACCAAGCTCACCCTCCAGCTGACCGCTTACGGTAAGTGAAGTCTGCTGACCGAAGAAATCATCATCATAGATAATCTTACCCTGATCATCCTTCTTGAGGTCATAGAGGTTCTTGGTGGTTACCTGGAACATGTTACCTGCACCCTCGCAGTCACTTGCTGTGATAAGCGGAGTGTGGAAATAGAAGAATCCATGCTCATGGAAATAGGTGTGGATGGCCATTGCCATGTTGTGACGGATACGCATCACAGCACCGAAAGTATTGGTGCGCAGACGCATGTGGGCGTGCTGACGCATATACTCGAATGTCTGGCCCTTCTTCTGCATGGGATAGTCATCACCGCACAGACCCAGAACCTCAATATCGGTAGCCTGAACCTCGACAGCCTGACCTGAGCCGATGCTCTCAACCATGGTACCCTTTACACTAAGGCATGCACCGGTGGTAATCTGCTTCATCAGCTCGTCGCTGAACTTCTCGAGGTCAGCTACTATCTGAACATTCTTGATTGTCGAGCCGTCATTGAGAGCAATGAAGTTCACGCTCTTGCTGCCACGCTTTGTTCTTACCCAACCTTTGACGACAACCTCCTGACCGTAATCGGTACGCTTAAGGAGGTCAACAATCCTTGTTCTCTTGATATCCATTGTTTTAGATTTAATTCGTGATTAATTATTCGTAAGCACCCATGCGGAGCATGTTGACCTCCTTCTCGGTGA
>JAEEGG010024259.1_pt1 | contig 11784 bp, 7 predicted proteins | sample 9134161 | NCBI WGS metagenome assembly JAEEGG01 (sample SAMN16246543, study PRJNA631951) | gut metagenome | biome: gut microbiome; feature: rumen; material: CR-attached | host: Bos | place: Iran: Karaj | collected 2018-10 | reverse complement strand
TGCCTTGAAAGAACCCTGATTGTTCTGAAGAAGGCCGAAATAATCCCATGTTGCAAAGCTGGACGAAACAATCACAGCCGCCAAGAGAATAATCTTTTTGATCATTTTAACTCCTATGAAACACCTTATTGGTAGCCCCTAATTTAGTAAACCGAAGGCCCCAAAGCAATTAAATATTTGTAAGCAAATTTTCATCTCCGTGCTAATTGTCACAATTGATGTTTTTTGCTTACAATGACGGTTGCCAAAGTCGTCTTAAAAATTATTTTTACAAGTAAGAGGTGTGCTGTTATTTGTGGCGCGCAAAAAAGAGGGCTTGAATGAATTATTTAACACGTCTGCTGCTTGGTTTAGGTTTGGCCGTCCCGATGTCCGGTTGGGCTCAGGGTGCTGGTAAATTCCTGAATCTCTACTATAAAAACAAAGTCCTTTATCTAGGTCAATACGATGCAAGTTGCAAAGTTGGTACTGCTACCGATGGCTATACTTGTGTCAATACCCAAGAAGTAAAATCCTCGCTCACTGTTCGTGGTGCAATTAATAATCTGATTAGCGGAAAGTGGGTGTCGGGGACAGTGAACGCCTCCCAATACCAATCGACCGAGCTTAATCTTAGGACAGACATTGACTTTGGTCAGAATAAGTCGGATGGAACTTGCTCTGAAAATCATAATTTTTTGCCTTTCTCTGGTCTTACCCTCAATGGACTTGGCCATACGATTTCGAACCTTTGCCGTGTTGACAATGGACAGACCAAGCGGTATTTAGGCTTGTTTGGGGAAGTGGTCGGTGATCAAGAGAATGGTAATAAAACGATAAGAGACCTGATAATTTCGAATGTCCATTTTGCCGTTACAAGCGGGGAACCTGCATTAACAAGTGGCGGTGATTATCAGTCGGCAGGCGCTCTTGCTGCTAGAATTTCTAATAGCACTGTGACAAATGTAAAATTAAAGGATGTTGTTATTCAAGCTCCGCTAGCAGGTGGTTTAGCTGGGTATATCGAAGGCTCGACTATTTCGGGCATTACGATGGTGGATGAAAGTTCTGTTATCCAAATATCGAATGAACGTATAATTGAAACGGGCTATATCGGAAGCGCTGTGGCTGTGATAAATGCAGCTGTATTTAATACGAATTATCCTTACAAGGTGCTGCTGGGTGGCATAGCGGGTGCTGCATACTTCTCAAATTTCAAGGATATTGATATTGCTGTCCAAGTAAAGAATGAAGCTGTTGTAGATATGTCTGCTTTGGGTGGCCTTGTTGGGCATTTTATTTATGCTCCCAAAAATGGTTTTCCTCAGATTTCTGATAGAAGTTCGAAGATTACTAATGTGAATATTCATGGATATACCGGTGATGATGGTTTTGTTAAGCCTGTTATTTCTGGTGGCACTGCCATGGGTGGTGTCTTGGGTGCTTTAAGAAGAGTCGATGAATATAATTCTCCGATTGTGGAATTAGCAGTTAGTAATGCAACTGTGACGAAATTGGAAATCAAGCAAAGCAAGGTTAAAATCAGTGATGCCGATGTTCCGCAACCGCTTTATTTCGGCGGCATCGTTGGAAATGGCAATCTTTGCAGTGGCGGTATTCTGCAGGTTACAAAATCAAAAGTAAAGGATGTAGACATTAATGAATTGCTTCCGGATGATGCCGCTTTCCAGTACTATATGGGTGGAATCGCTGGTTATGCATCGTGTTCTCATGCAAATAATTCTGGAAATCGTGATGATTTGTTCTTGACGCTTACGGAATCTGAAGCGACCGGTATCATTAATCTGAAAAGTGTTACAGACGATGAGGTGACTCCGCAACATGCACGCGTATCTGCTGTGATTGGTGGTCTTGTCGGAGATGCGATGGTTTCGCTTGAAGATAACAGCACTGCAGGGAACGAAACGGAAGTTTCGATTAACTACACCGCTAAAAGGGCTACTGGAGTGACTGCTGCTGATTCTGTGATTGTGGGGGGCATTTTTGGTGCTGTCAGCAAGTTCAACAGCGATAAGATAAATAAAGTTCGTTTGTTCGATTTATCGAGCAAAGGTTCTATTTATGTCGAGGATGACGGTATTACGGCTCGTATAGGTGGCATTGTGGGTAGATATCCTCTAGTGTTATCTGGGGAACCCAAAATTGATTTTGATGATGTCCATGTGGATTTCCGTGGTGGTTCGATTGTTGAGTATAGCGGTGAAACTGTAGCTTCTAATACGTCTTCATCGATTGGTGGACTTTGTGGGTTATGCCGTACACCAGAATTGATAAACCATAGCTCTGCTGAGGGCTCGTTTATGGGATCTTATGTTATACCAAAGTCCCCGCAAAAAGATTTCTATGTTGGTGGGCTCGTTGGTGAAGCGGATGTTCATGCTCCGGCGGATGTGGTTGTGAAAAACAACTATTATATAGGGACGATTTATGAAAAGTTTAATAAAGGAATGGGACATGCGGGCTATCTTTTTGGCTATATGCATGGCGATGGATTGGGTAACAAGCCCGTAATGACCTCGAACTATCATTATGGCGGCGATGAAGTTGGTGCTATCGGTTATTTTAAAAATTATGGAAATTTTTCCAATGTTACGTATTTTAACGAAAACGGATTCAATAAGTTTGTAGCCAAGAACAATGTTCGCAATGGCACTGATGACTTGCAAAATGGACCGAACGGTTCCACCAATAATGGCTATGTTACTTTTAGTTATATGATGTCTCAAGACTTTGCTGATTTCTTGAACAGTGCATGGACGGATCCCGAAGATCAAGTTTGGGCGTATGAAAACAATTTCCCAGTTCTTATAAAACCAGTGGTTGTGGGTAGTTCTAGTTCTTATAATGAAAGTTCTTCAAGCAATGGAGGCTCTTCTAGCAGTGATGTGACGTCTTCGTCATCTGATGCTACATCCTCGTCGTCCGACATAACCTCTTCTTCTGATGGAACGTCTTCGAGCTCTGCAAACAATGGTGATTCTAGTTCAAGTTACGAAGAGTCTTCTAGCAGTAATGTGACCTCTTCGTCTGACGGAACCTCCTCTTCTTCGGATGCGACGTCTTCGTCCTCGAATGAAACTTCTTCGTCTTCGAACGAAATGTCCTCGTCATCTGAAAACGGAACATCTTCTTCTTCGAATGAAGAGTCTTCATCGTCCGAAAATGGAACGTCTTCTTCTTCGTACGAAGAATCTAGCAGCAGTGCCGGTGATTCTTCGAGTTCTAGCGCCGGGAATGACTCCAGCAGCTCGAGCGAAGATAAGTCTAGCAGTTCTTCTGCAACGTCAAGCTCCAGTAGTTCTGTTAATGACGAATCGAGCTCTAGCAGTGCAGAACATAAAAAGTATCTGCTCGATATTGCTGAGCCGACGGCAACGCAGGACGGCAAGGGCCTCCGTATGCAATTCGATAGCCTGCTTGCAAATATGTCTGAAAATGTCGATTACCACATTCAGGTGGTTTCGCAGAAGGGTATCTACCTCGATACCATTGTCGATGGAAAAACGGTGGGTGATGTCAAGAACGGAACTTGGCGCCTCGACCCGGCTCCTGCTGGCAGATATACTGTGACCTTCATGATTACGGATGGCGTTGATTCCATCCCTTACACAAAAACCTTCACGTCTATGGAAAGTCAAGAAGTCGCTACTCATTCTTGGCAGACACTTTCTCTGTACGCCTTCTGCCGCGACAAGGGCGACGAATGCCTGTCTGAACTGGAAGCACGTTTTGCTCGCCAGCAGCAGAACTGGGCTGCTGAACAATGTGAAGAGATGAAGGCGCAAGTCAAGAACGGCACCGCTCCTGACGATGATTACTTCTATCGTGAAATGGATGATGCCTGTGCACAGGCAAATGGCTTGAACGCTACGACAGCTGTCTACTGGTGGGATGAATCGAATCCGGTTGGCGATTACTGGCAATACCGCAAGTTCAGCGTGAACGACAAGTTCGATTCCACTCGCGGTTACTGGTATGGCCCGATTGATAACGAACCGCTGGTGATGAGCCTTGAAACGCCAGACATGAAGGACGAAATTGTCTGGAAACTGGAAAACAAGTATTCTGGTTGGAATCTCGTGGCAAATCCGTTTGGCTGGTATGTGACCTTGCCGAAAGAAACGGGCCTTCAGTTTTACAAATGGGATCCTGAAGTTAGCTCTTACAAAGAACCGGATACGCTTGGACCATATGAAGCCATCTGGGTTCACACGGATAAATCTATGACGTATCGCATTCCGCTGAAGGCGGCTATTGTTCTCGAAGAAGAAAAGAAGTCCCTGAACAAGAGCGTGGCTGCTGAAGAGTGGAATCTCCGTGTTGTCTTGGCTGATAATAATGGCAAGCGCGACTCCTGGAACGACCTTGCTGTCGGAACAGCCTCGTCTTTGGGCGAACCGCCTGCAGGTATGGGTGATCGCGTGAACCTTTCCATTATGGATGGCAAAAAGCGCCTTGTCAAGAGCGTGAAGCCGAATGCCGATGACCTCGAATGGGATCTCGAAGTGAGTGCAACGACCACTCGTGAGGGCCATTTGAGCTTCGAAGGCCTCGAAGGAGTCTGGGCGAAGGGCTTACATGTCTATGCGACCGTCGATAACGAAACTGTAGAAGTCGTGAAGAACCGTCCGCTGGATGTAAAACTCTCGTCGAAGGCTAAGAATGTCTCTGTTCGAGTGACCAAGAGTGCAGTAGTCGCTGCTGCAACGAAGAGCCTCCTCAAGGGTCTCCGCGTGAATCAGACTCCGAATGTCTTGAACGTCGGCTTCGATGCCGCCGCCAAGCTCGCCGGTGCTAAGGTGAAAATCAGTGTCGTGGGTATCGATGGCCGAATTGTGGCGACTGGCAATGCTGTTGCCAATGCGGGCACGAACGCCATTGCCATGAAAAAGCCCAAGCAAGGGGTCTACTTCGTGAAGGTCAAGGTCGGTAGCCTGAGCGCCGTCACCCGCATTATGGTCCGATAAATCAGTCTAGCCGAACGCAAGTTTAATTACTAAATTTGCGCTCGTTATGACAAAAGCAAAACTCATCAAACTCATTATTGCATCGGTGCTCGCCATCGCTGCCCTCTTCGTCCCGTACGAAGCCCTCGGCTTCGTGGGTGACACTGCCTTGAACCCTCTCGAAATTCGCGTCATCGCAATCTTTGTGATGGCTGCCCTTTTCTGGATTCTCCAACCGTTCCCGATCTGGTCTACTTCCATGTTCGTGATCGTGTTGATGATTCTTACGCTTTCGAACTCGGCTCTTATCCCGTTCCGCGTGGAAGGCGTTGATCCGCTCAAGTTCAAGGACATCATGGCAACATTTGCCAACCCGATTATCATGCTCTTCTTGGGCGGCTTCTTCCTTGCTTCTGCCGCTTGCAAGTACAACATGGACAAGAACCTTGCCCGCGTGCTCTTGAAGCCGTTCGGCAAGGACCCGAAGTGGGTGCTCCTTGGCCTTATGATTATTACGGCTGTGTTCTCCATGTTCATGAGCAACACCGCTACTGCTGCTATGATGCTCGCTATCCTCGGCCCGGTGCTCAAGCTCTTTGATGCAAATGACCGCGGTAAAGCTGCTTTTGCTCTCGCCATTCCGCTCGGTGCAAACATCGGTGGTATGGGTACTCCGATCGGTACGCCTCCTAACGCCATCGCTCTTGGCGCTCTCCAGTCCAGCGGTTTCAATATCTCGTTTGGCCAGTGGATGGAATTCGGTGTTCCGTATGTGATTATTATGATGGTTCTCGCTTGGCTCTTGCTCCTCAAGCTCTACCCGATCAAGATGAAGGAAATGAACCTCGATATCGAAGGTGCTGAAGGCTTTGACAAGAGCCCGCGCGCTATCATCGTTTACATTACCTTTGCTGTGTGCGTGATTTTGTGGGTGACGGGTAGCAAGGTTCACGGTCTTAACGACAACGTGATTGCTATGATTCCGATGGCTGTGTTTGCTTTGACGGGTGTGATTACTAAGAAAGACCTCAACGAAATGAGCTGGGACGTTCTTTGGCTCGTGGCTGGTGGTTTTGCTCTTGGTCTCGGTTTGCAGCAGACGGGTCTTGCAAAGGACCTCATCAACGCTATTCCGTTCAACACCTGGTCTCCGGTCGTCCTCATGGTCGGTTGCGGCTTCATCTGCCTCTTCATGGCAAACTTCATGAGCCACACCTCTACGGCTAGCTTGCTCGTCCCGATCTTCATCGTCGTGGCTGTAAGCTGCAAGGACAACCTCGCTCCGCTCGGTGGTGTCACCTCCTTGATGGTCGCTGTCGCATTTGCAAGCTCCCTCGGCATGTGCCTCCCGATTTCTACGCCGCCTAACGCACTTGCCCACGCAACGGGTTATACGGATACGCGTGGCATGGCTATCACGGGTATCGTGATGGGTATCGGCGGTCTCGTGCTCTCCTGGGTCATGATGTTCGGCCTTTCCAAGGTGAACTTCTTTGAAGCCCCGGCTGAAGCTGCTGCCGCTCCGGCTGCTGTAACTGCTCCGGCACCTGCCGCTCCTGTTTATGCAAAGCCTGCCGAAGTTGCTGCTCCGACGGAAACGATTGCTGAACCGGCCGCTGCCGCTGAAGCTGCTGCTCCGGTTGCTGATAGCGCCGCAGTTGCTATTCCGGCTGACTCTGCTGCTAAGGTCGTGGTCACGGATTCTACAGCTAAGTAATTGAAAATGTCACCCCGGCCACCATGCCGGGGGCGCCGTCTACGAAAAACGCTCGGGTAACCCCCGGGCTTTTTTTTGTATATAACGTCTGTATGTAAAAACTTGTTCACAAAAGTAGCTGTTTTAGATAAGATATTATCTTCCTTTATATCAAAATAGCCCAAATGGGTTATTGCAATGTAAGGTTGTTGTAAGTAAATTCTAAACAACCTAAACAAAAAGGAAAATAAAAATGGCTAAAAAAGTGAAAAAAGCTGGAAAATTCTCTGTAAACGACTTGCTCCCGGGTGATATCTTGGCGTTTAAGGGTGACCCTGAAGATACTATTAGTAAACTTATCATGAAATTTACAGGTTCCGATGTGTCGCATGGAGCTATCTTTGTTCAAAAAGAAGAATGTGTCCTTGCTGAAGCGGGTCTTGGTGGAATTCATGCAACTCGAACGAGAGACGATTCTACTGCTCGTGAAGCTTATGTGATGCGCCATAACAAGGCAAGTAAAAAAGGTGTTGAAGCTGTTGTGCCGTTTGCCAAGGATTACGTGCTCCAGGATCTTCCGTATCCGTATTCTGACTTGATTCTTTTGGGCTTGATTCTTATTTTCAAGCAGAAGGTTACAAAACCGCTTGTATCTCGAGTTGTTGTTGAATTTTTGTGCTTGGTTGCTGCTGAACTCAAGAAAATCATCGAAGACAAGAACACCCCGGGTAAGCATACGATGGTGTGCTCTTCCTATGTTTACCAGTGCTATCTAGATGCATCCAAGAAGAATCCGGCTCTCAAGCTGAAAATCAAGGATGGTGACGTTGGCTTTAAGGATCATCCCCTTATTGGTCGCAAGTCGAAATCGTTCTCGCTCTTCGATATGTATGCTGACTACGTCGCATCGCATGAAGACGAATGCAAGAAGGATTTCAAGGCTAAAAAGCTTGAGCCTGCAAAGAAGCTCCGCTCCAAGAAAGAAATTTTGGCCGATTTGGAAAAGCTTGTCTTAAGTAAGGGTGCCGATAAGCTTCCGGAATTGACTCCTGAAACACTTTCTGTTGTTGTAGATATCATTAATGCCGTTAAGGATGTCATCCAGGCCTTGGTGACGTTCGTGAAGGGCGACCGTGTATCGTTCTCGGAAATGATGAAGGTTGCAAGAGAACAGCAGTCTATGTTCATAACGCCGAATGATTTGGTCCAGCACGTGACAAACGCTAAAAACGTTGGTATGGTCAAGCTTGGCCGTTATGGCGGCGAATACGACGACAACTGGAAAAAGTAAGAGTAAGATTAAGCCCGCTTGCTGGGCTTTCTCTTTGCAATCAGATATGTGAAAAAAAAAAGCCTCGCTTTTCAGCGAGGCTTTTTTCAGTGGTCGATACAGAACTCGAATCTGTGACCTCTACCATGTCAAGGTAGCGCTCTAACCAACTGAGCTAATCGACCATTAAGGTAGCCCAATATTAGAAAAAGATTGAGCGCTTGTCAAGGGTGGTTGGCGATAAAAATCAAAAAAGTTTAAGTCGCCGTTAGAAATTTTCGCTTTTAGCGGTCATCCTCTGCAATCCAGTAGTGCAGTCGGCCTTTAAATAGAATCGGGGGGAGGCTCTCGTCGCACATTCCATGCCTGCAGTCCGTAAAATGCAGGTTGATGTTTGCAGTCCATTTCGTGTCGTCTTTCTGGTCTATCGTCACGTAATTGTTGTTGCCGGTGAGAAACGCCTTGGGAGTACCGTCGATTTGGATCCAGGTGTAGCTTTGAACGGCCGAATTCTGGGCGAGCTTGGGCTCGTTCACCATGATGCTCAACTGATGATTGTTTTCGCTGCGCTCGGACGGGAACGTTACCAGCAGGTAATGATGGCGATTGCGTATGAAAGGGATTTCCACATCGTCTCTTTCGAGTTCCTGCGTGATTTCTTCGCCGTTGTCGATGCTGTACTTGATGAATCCGCCGCCTTTGACTTCCCAGCTGTCGTTAATGCCGCTGCATGCGGTTAGGCTTGCGGCGATTCCTGCAATCCCCGCGAATTCCAAATAATGCTTTAAAGAGGCGAACTTCATGGTTTTAAAATAGAAAAAACGCCGGGCGTTGATGCTCGGCGCTCTCTAGTCTTTGGGCTAGTAGCCCCAAATGCTCGGCTCAGTTATAGGTCTGCAAGCAGCCCTGCAACGTTCGCCTTTTGCATTTGTCGTTTGTAGCCCGCTGTAGCGGGCGTTCTCTCGTCTACTATGCTCGACCATCAACACCGTTTTCGTCGGCCTGCGGCGGCTGCTGATTCTGCTGGGCGAGGCGCGGGTCTTCGAGGATGTAAAGCGGGAGCGTTGCAAGTTCTTCGTTGTCCACGACGAGTCTAACGATGTACTTGTCCGGGCGCTTGAACTGCAGGCGCTGCATGTTCAAAACCATGTTCACGGCAGCTGTATCAAAGCCCTGAACGACCGGCAAAAGTTCGATTTCGGACTGCATCGGCGGTACAATCGGGTGTCCAACAACGTCTTCAATCGAGAGGCTCAACTGGTGCGTGCCTGCTTCGGAACGCTGGTAGCGCAAGCGGAAGGCGGCAGAGCACTGCGGGATCACAAGCGGGAACTTAGCGAAAATTCGGTCGAATGCTCCAAGGATGTTCAAACGTCCACCGACGTCGTTGGCAGTGGCGGCATCACAGATGGCGGCAATTTCAATATTCATTATGGGGTCTCCAAGTATTAGATAAATGTTTAACTAAATTATAATTATATTCCGAAAAAGACGAGGATTTTATGCAAGAAATTCCACTTTGGTACTGGTTAATTGTGTTTTTTGGCCTTGGCGCTTGCGTCGGGAGCTTCTATAACGTCATTGTTTACCGTATGCCGCGCGGAATTTCCCTGATTAACCCTCCTTCGCACTGCCCGCTTTGCAAAAAGAGAATCCCGATCCGCTACAATTTACCGATTGTGGGGTGGCTTTGGCTGCGTGGCAAGAGTGCTTGCTGCAAACAGCCGATTAGCGTGATTTACCCGATTGGCGAAAGCCTTTGCGGTTTGCTTGGCGCACTTGCGCTTTATGCGGCAGCGGGCTTCGGAACGGATTTTTCTCGACCGGTCTTGTCGCCTGAGGTTTGGGCGGATGCGGCTGCGATGTTTTGGCTTTTGCTTGGCGCTTACCCTGTTTGTGCGGTCGATTGCAAGTACAAACTGATTCCCGATTCTATCTCGGTTGGCGGGATTGTTGTGGGCCTTTTGATTTCGTTTGTGCCGGGTGGCGTGACGCCTCTCCAGAGCTTGATTGGTGCTGTTGTTGCGGGCGGCGGACTTTATCTGCTCGGCTGGATTGCCACTAAGGTGCTCAAGAAAGACGCAATGGGTTTTGGCGATGTCAAGCTCTTGGCGGGCTATGGTGCGCTTATGGGCGTGACTGGCGCTGTAGAAACTCTCTTGGTTGCAGCCCTGCTTGGCATTGTGGTGATGGTTCCGTACGGGATGCTTGCCGCAAAAAAAGCGGCCAAAAACAAGAATAGCGAGGAAGCCGGGCAAATTCCTTTCGGACCGTTCCTCGCCATTGCAGCCCCGATTATTTATCTCTGGGGCTCAGCGCTTGTGGATGCTTATTTAAAGTACGTTTTAAATTAATCGTTATTTCTTTTTCTTTCCTGGTCTCTGCGGCATAAACGGGCTTTTGGCGTTTGGTTCGCTGGAACCCTTTGCCGAAAGGATTTCCTGACTCGTGACCACGGAATCTCCGACATCCAGTCCCTTGAGAATCTGAACGTTCACGCCATCGCTAAGGCCAATCTTCACGCGGCGTGGTGCAACCTTGCCGTTGATGTTTACCCACACGTGGTTGCCTTCGAGCTTTGGCTTCTTGTGCTTTTTCTTTGCGCCTTTTTGCGGGCCTGGACCGCCTGGTCCCATGCCTGGCGGCGGGGGCGGGAAGTTGTCACCGGCTTCTGCGGTCTTCGGACGCGGTGGGCGCGGCATATCCTTCGGGTCGACCATCGGGGTGCCTTCGGCAGGTGTAAACTTGAGAGCCTTGACCGGAATCGTAACAGCGTCCGTAATTTCTTGCGTGACGATTGTGCAGGTGGCGGTCATGCCTGGCAAAAGCTTCTGGTCTGGATTCTCGGCGGTAATCACGACGGTGTAGGTCACCACATTGCTCGTGGTCGTCGGGTTCAGGCGAACTTCTTGCACGGTACCGTGGAAAGTGTCGTTCTGGAAAGCATCAACAGTAAACGAAACTCGCTGCCCAGCCTTAACCTGTCCGATATCGGCTTCGTCTACGGCGGCCATGACCTTCATTTGTACCAAGTCCTTGGCGATGATGAATAAAGTCGGGGTGCTCATGGAAGCTGCAACAGTCTGGCCTACATCTACAGCGCGCTTCAGCACGACACCGTCGATTGGGCTCTTGATTGTTGCGTAACTCAAGTTCAAACGGGCCTGCGCCACTTCGTTCTTGCGCTGTTCTACGGAGAGCTTGGCTGCGTGTAGGTTGTATTCAGCCTGTTCCAGTTCGACTGCACTTGCGCTCTTGCTTTCGGCAAGCTTCTTCACGCGGTCGTATGTGCTTTGTTTGTAATTCAGGTCGTTTTCAGCACTCTTGTAAGAGATTGTCGCTTGTTTCAGAGTCGACTGCAACTTGGACTTGTCGAGCTCGGCGATAATTTGACCCTTCTTGACCTTGGAATTGAAATCGACGTTGATTTTTGCAATGTCGCCAGAAACCTGCGTGCCGACTTCCACTTGGTCAACAGGCTCTAGTGTTCCCGTTGCAGAAATGGTCGTCTTGATGGTGTCTGTCACCACCTTGGTGCTGATGAGTGCGCCTGCTTGGCTGGAGGCTTCTCCGTTAAAGAAGAACGACTTGACTCCAAGGGCGATACCTGCCAAGACGGCGATAACGATGATGATTTTCAAGAGTTTTTTCATAAGCATTAGAAAAATAGTAACATTGATTTTTTATTACAGCTATTTTGATGATTTGGGAGCACGTAGGGTTGCAAATTTTCTAGCTTAAAGGTTATGACTCGCGTACGCAAAAAAGACGACAGTGCAGAAGTTCGCAAAGTGACTTGGGTGGGGCTAGGCTGGAACGCCGCGCTTTCCGTTGCCAAGTTTGTTGTGGGTGTGGTGGGGAACTCCCACGCG
>JAEEGG010024255.1_pt1 | contig 11785 bp, 7 predicted proteins | sample 9134161 | NCBI WGS metagenome assembly JAEEGG01 (sample SAMN16246543, study PRJNA631951) | gut metagenome | biome: gut microbiome; feature: rumen; material: CR-attached | host: Bos | place: Iran: Karaj | collected 2018-10 | reverse complement strand
ATTTTTCCATATTCTATTGGTTATAAGGTTTGACACTAAACTATATTTATATAATAAAAACAAATAAAATCTTTAGAAGAAAACTCGCTGCAAAGATATATATAATTACCTAATATTATTCTGTCAGAATTGGAACTGCCACAGCTGAGGCAGATGGTGGTAGAAAACGACCGGCGAATCAGCAACAACGAAATGCAAATCAAGGAGATGCGTATGGAAATCACAGGTGTCACAGGCCACATCATCGAAGGGCTCGTCGGCACCACTGCCGAAAAGATGTTCCAAGAAGTCGGCTATAACTTCTACAACAACGGCAACAACATAAAACGGAAACTTACAGCACAGAATCTCCAGATGGAAGTGGATGTGCTGCTCAGCAACACCGAGACAGCAATCCCCATTGAGGTCAAAACAAACTGTACGAAGAAAAGCATCGACTGTTTCCTAAAATCGATGGAAAAGTTCCGGACACTGTTCCCCGAATACTCCGGACACGAAGTCATTGCCGGAATTGCAGCCCTCAACTACGAAAGGGATGCCTTCGATTACGCCCAGCAACATGGGCTGCTCGTCATCCGTGTCAGCAGCGACTACATCTTCTCCATCGCCCCCTTCGACAGACAGAAACTGAAACGGTTCTGAAGCACAACGAATCTGCATTTCTGCCAACAGCCGACAGCAGGCAACTACTGTTTCGTGATCTTCACCACGGAGTCCTTCCCGTCGCCAACGGCCCTGAGGAGATAGACCCCTGCGGGCAGGCGGGAGAGGTCCACGTGGGTAGTCTCCTCCGCGGGCACCGCAAACAGCCGGCGTCCGTTAAGATCCAGCACTTCAAAGGCGGAGGGCATCTCGCGAGTGTTCTGCAGTTTCACATACACCGCATCGTGAGTGGGGTTGGGATACACCTCGAAACCCGCGCTCCGCACCTCTATGCCGGTGGAGTCCGGTTCGGGTTCCGGTTGGGGCACGTTAACCTTGGTGATACCATAGAGTGTAATCAACTCATCTTGAGCATTTCTATATTGATATACAGAAATATACACAGTAGTATCTTGAGGACACACCGGAAGTATGCTGTCTTTGGCAGTGGAACTATAAGCGATGCAATGAGGGCCTAAGGTGTCAACGACAGGTACTGATGCTCCGCTATTAATAAAATCCACCGTGTCTTTAAACCAGCATAGATACCCCCACGTGTCTTCGGGTTTCGATGTAACCGGCGTGAAGCGCCACGCCTCGCCCCCGTTTGGGATGTCGTTGACATTGACCGTCCAAGTTGAGGTGAAATCACGCCCGGGAGCGATCACTCGTTGGGAGCCTTTTCTGTTCTGCAGACCGATAACGCCTCGCCCGCCGTTCCAACTTGAGCAGACATTACGACGCTTGACATACACGTCTATGACATTCGTCCCTTCATACATCACCATCTGATAGGTGTTCGGACCTGTACTGGAACAACAAGAGAATAGATTGATTCCATTGTAGTTAAACACAAACGCCCTGCACGGCGGCTCACCTAACACCCCGTACTTGATTGCGGTTGCTCCTCCCGGAGTACAACTAGCGGCAGGATTGATATCCTCATATACAAGATAAGCACTATTGTAATAGTTATAGGGGGTGCTCGTATAGGAATAGGTACCACCGTTCAGGGTCGGTGATGCCGGCGGCACACTTGTTGACCATTGAAAATGATTCCATTCACCTTCGGGCGGTAAATCAAATGAAACGAGACCGTTATTGCTCGGATAGACCCTCGTGTATGGTACCCCGAAGAAAGTGAACGTAAAAGGTAATTCCACCCCGCCTAACCAACTGTCATCACGATTGGAGACATATGACGGCCATTGTATGGGAGCTCCTTCGTCGTACTCAAACATCATATCATTCTCATTATAAGGAATCTGCTGAACTATATAGTCCGTAGAATGTGAACCAGGGACACTTACGGGGCTGGCTTTGAGCATCACCAATCGATGTTCGAAATCCAAATCTATTTCTTTCATTCGCAAATTGTCATCACCTTCATCCCATGGAAAGGGTGTACTACCATTAAAGTTTACTATCCCCAAAGCAAACGCACTATCTGGATTCATGTAAGAGTCTGTGGATATACCGGAATAGTGCGTGTCGCTAAAAGAATTTACCAACTCCGGACAAGGCTGGGCGCCAGTGCCTGCCTCAAACAATTCGGTCACACAGGAAATGTGCGCCTTCCAACCGGGTTTGCTTGCGTCACCGAGCGCCCCTATATATTCGAATGACATGGTCTTGCTTATGGAAAACAGCGTTGGTATGCTACCATCAATAGTGTTGGTGCAGAACTGTCCGATGAGACGCTTGTTTGGGTTATTATACTGTCCGTCATAGATTTTCAGCAAACCGTTTGCGTCGAACGATTCGAATTCACACTTAATATGCGCTCCCGTCGCAGAGGTGAATTGCTGAAAAGTACTCGATTGGCCATTGCCATCAACACCGATATTACCCTCTCCGCCGGCATCATAAAAGTCAGCATTGCAAGTAATAAATATTGGCTCATCCCCATTACATAATACAGCTGGAGCACTGTCGTTGTATTGATACACTTGTGCCCTCCACCCGGCATCCATACCATCGACATGCACGCTGTCGGAATGGAACACAAAGGTCAACATATTGCCTGCGGAGTAAAACTCCCCGGGAGATTCCACCAGCGTATAGGCACCCTTCAGGGGGGCGTTCACGTCAGGTCCGTCGAAGATCCACAACGTGTCACGGTTTCCCATGGTGAACTCCTGGAACCAAACATAAAACACTTTTGTTGCTGTCTCGACTTGCAGCGTCATAGTGTCTCGCAGGCTCGTGCCAAAAGGGCCATCAGGCCCGCCTGGATCATAAAACGGCCGAACCACCTCCCCTATATTCGTCACCAACGGTTGGGAGCCCATAATAATAGCCTGTGCTGCTGCGGGTTGAAAGCCCCACGCCATCACCAGCAGCAAAATAACGGATAAAAAATTCTTCATATTCTTGCTTTTTATAAAATTCTCATTTCCAGACGAAAGTAGCGCAAACATCAGATTTACAGCCGCAAAAGTAATCAAAAAATTAACATGACGCACAACAGATAAATAATTTTCAATTATCAACAACTAAAAAATAAAAATAAAAATATTTTTCAAAACAGAAAATTGAATTAAAAAAAATGTATTTTTGCAACGTAAATTTTTTATTAACAAAAGCTATAAAACAAAATGGAAAATTCAACTGTTATTACCCCGCAGTTCCCCGATTTCGGGGCCTTATTGGAATCGATCAAAGAGAACGGCCGTCGAATGGACGCCAACTACGAACGTTATCTGAAGGAGCAGGCAGAACGGGATGCCAAATGGAAGGCTGAACAAACAGAACGGGACACCAAGTGGAAAGCCGAACAAGCCGAAAGGGACACCAAATGGGAAACCGAGAAAGCCGAACGGGACGCGAGAATGGAAAAAATCAGCATGGAAACCAGAAAAGCCATCAAAGAGATGAAGAACGTGTTCACCACCGAATGGGGCCGTCTGGTGGAGGCTCTGTGCCAACCCGCAGCGTTCAAGCTCTTTAAAAAAGAAGGCATTGAAATCGACCGCATTTACGAAGGCATTCACAAGGCCAAAGAGGATGGCCAGGATGTGATGGAGATTGACGTCGCGCTATGCGACACATCGGTGGCCGTCATCGTGGAGGTGAAAACCCGCTGCGGCAAACGCGACATTGACTATTTCCTCAGTCAGATGGAACACTGCAAGGAATATTACAAGGAGTTCGCAGACAAGAAGCTGCTCGTGGCCGTGGCCGCCATCAGCTACGACACGGGAGCCGTCAAGTATGCGCATCGGAAAGGCCTGTACGTGCTGGAACTCACCGGCGAGGATACTTTCACCTTGTCCGCACCCAACAACCCGAAGGCGTTCTAACCGCCCTCCTTTGATGTTGGCTTTAACCGGCCACGGCAGGCTTTAGAAAAGCCAACAGCCGACAGCCGGTAACTACTGCTTCGTGATCTTCACCACGGAGTCCTTCCCGTCGCCAACGGCCCTGAGGAGATAGACCCCTGCGGGCAGGCGGGAGAGATCCACGCGGGTGGTCTCCTCCGCGGGCACCGCAAACAGCCGGCGTCCGTTAAGATCCAGCACTTCAAAGGCGGAGGGCATCTCGCGAGTGTTCTGCAGTTTCACATACACCGCATCGTGAGTGGGGTTGGGATACACCTCGAAACCCGCTTTCCGCACCTCTATGCCGGTGGAGTCTATAGGCTCCGGTTCAGGAACCAACACCAGGGTGGTGTCGCGGAGCACAATCTGGTTGTCGGCAGCATCAACGCACTTGTATTCGGAAATATAGGAGGCGGTTTCCGTCGGGCGCACCGCTATGGTCCGGTTTTGGACGGTCGGACTGTAACTGAGAATGTGCCCTTCATCCACCGTGTCCTTATACCAGGTCAGCTCCCCATACTCGGCGGGAGGGGTCACCGGCGTGAACCGCCACGCCTCATTATCAACGTTCCATCCTGTCATACCACGCCCGGGTGCAAACACAATCTGTGACGAGGTGTTGTTCTGAAGGCCAATGATACCTTCACCATGCTGATTCGTTGTAGCACAACACTTACGATGCTTCACATAAACGTCAATAATGTTCGTTCCCTCATAAAGCACCATCTGATATGTATTGTAATTGTCAAATTGGTTACCCGTACTACTGGTTACCAAGCCATAGAGCCCAACATTCAAGTAATTGAACACAAAAGCACGACAAGGAGCTTGACCCAAGACACCCACCCTCACGGCACCCATACCAAGACCATCATTTTTATCGGTATAGTAACGGCAGTTTAAATCCTCAAATACTCCATACACACAATTCTTATATTTGTATGGAATATCTGAATAGGGCGGTGTAGCAAGAGGAGCGGGATAAGACCAAGCGCAATTACCGCTCTGAGGATTCATGGAAATCAGTCCGTTAGTTCCAGGGTAAACAGTGGTATAGGGTTGGCCGAAAAAAATGAATATAAACGGCAACTGAACCCCTGACAACCACTGGTCATCCGTAGTAGCATTGATGCTGGCACCCTCATTGTAACCAAACAGCATAGCATTCTCGTCATACGGAATCTGCTCCACTCTATAATCGTTGGCGTAATGGCCTGTGGTTATCACATTGGCCTGGAGCACCACGATGGGATGTAGCGTATCCAACTCAATTACCCCGGGATATGCCACATCCGCATAATCGCCGAGCGGCGTGTTGGTAATTCCGGGGGAAAAGTTTTGTTCACCATACTCTAATAGCTCCGACACGCAGGAAATATTCGCCTTCCAACCGGGTTTGCTCGCGTCACTGAGCACACCCTTATACACGAAACAGAGCGTGTTGGTGGTGGAAAACAGAATGGGCGGCATGTTGTTTGTGGAAGCATCCAACGTGGAAGTGCAGAACTGCCCGATCAGTCGTTTATTTGGATCATTATACTGGCCGTCATAGATTTTCAGCACCCCGTTCACCGAGAACTGGATGAATTCGCACTTGACATGCGTGCCGGACGGAGAGGTGAATTCTGTGAAATTGATATTTGGCACGGCATTGCCGATATTGCCGTTCGGGCCACCGGCATCGTAAAATTCAGCATTGCACGTGAGCACAGATGTCCATTCGCCGTAATTGACTTCCAGCGGCTGAGAGGCGTAGGCATATACTTGGGCCTTCCAGCCTTCACGCAAATCTGGGAAAAATGGAACGGACACATTGGAAGAATGGAACACGAAAGTCATGTCCCGCCCTGAAGCCAGAATCTCACCGGGGGAGTTCATCAGGCTGTAACAACCCAACAGGGGAGCACTCACGGAAGCGCCGTCATAAATCCATAGTGTGTCCTGGTCACCGATAGCAAACTCCTCAAACAAGGCATAGAGTTGCGTGTTCACCACGGCAGTCCGCAACATCATCGTGTCTTGCAGGCCTTGGGCGAAATCGCCATTTCCACCCGGATCGTAAAAATATCTCGGCGAGTCCTCAATATCGGCCACCATAGGAACAGAACCCATGATAATGTCTTGCCCTTCAACCTTTTGCCAAGGGATAAAAAACAATAGCAAAATGCTAAATTTGAGTATCTGTTTCATTTTTTTGAATTTGTGTTATAACAACTAATCATAAGCTTTTTTTACGGTTACAACAGCCGGCAACTACTGTTTCGTGATCTTCACCACGGAGTCCTTCCCGTCGCCAACGGCCCTGAGGAGATAGACCCCTGCGGGCAGGCGGGAGAGGTCCACGCGGGTGGTCTCCTCCGCGGGCACCGCAAACAGCCGACGTCCGTTAAGATCCAGCACTTCAAAGGCGGAAGGCATCTCGCGAGTGTTCTGCAGTTTCACATACACCGCATCGTGAGTGGGGTTGGGATACACCTCGAAGCCCGCGCTCCGCACCTCTATGCCGGTGGAGTCTATAGGCTCCGGTTCAGGAACCAACACCAGGGTGGTGTCGCGGAGCACAATCTGGTTGTCGGCAGCATCAACGTACTTGTATTCGGAAATATAGGAGGCGGTTTCCGTCGGGCGCACCGCTATGGTTCGGTTTTGGGCGGTCGGACTGTAACTGACAATGTGGTCCTCATCCACCGTGTCCTTATACCAGGTCAGCTCCCCATACTCGGCGGGAGGGGTCACCGGCGCGAACCGCCACGCCTCGCCCCCGTTTGGGATGTCATCGACGTTGACCGTCCACGTTGAGGTGAAATCACGGCCGGGGGCGATCACTCTTTGGGAACCTTTTCTGTTCTGCAGACCGATAACGCCTCGCCCGCCGTTCCAACTTGAGCAAACATTACGACGCTTGATATATACGTCTATAATATTAGACCCTTCATACATCACCATCTGATAGGTATTCGGACCTGTAGTGGAACAACAAGAGTACAGATTAATTCCATCATAATTAAACACAAATGCCCTGCATGGGGGTTCTCCTAACACCCCGTACTTGATTTTGTATTGACCACCGGGGGTACAATTTTCGTTAGGATTGATATCCTCATATACAAGATAAGCACTATTGTAATAGTTATAGGGGACGCTGGAATAATAGCCGTATGAACCACCGTTCAGTGTCGGAGAGACTGGCGGCACGGATGTGCTCCATTGACAATTACCCCATTCTGTTTGTGTATTAAATGAAACGAGACCGTTAGAACTCGGATAGACCCTCGTGTATGGCACCCCGAAGAAAGTGAACGTAAAAGGCAAATCCACCCCGCCTAACCAGCTGTCGTCACGAGCAGGCCCTTGCTGCCATTCGATAGCATTCCCTTCGTCATATCCAAACATCATATCATCCTCATTATAAGGAATCTGCTGAACAGTATAATCACAGGAAAATGGACCCGGGATATTTACAGGACTGGCTTTGAGCATCACCATAGGGTGCAATGTGTCCAACTCAATGACATGCGGGTTCGCCGCATCCGCATAATGGCCGAGCGGCGTGTTGGTAATTCCGGGGAAAAAGTTTTGTTCATCATACTCTAATAGTTCCGGCACACAAGAAATATGCGCTTTCCAGCCGGGTTTGTTCGCGTCACCAAGAGCACCCTCATACACAAAACTAAGTGTGTTGGAGGTGGAGAATAGCACCGGCGGCATATTATTGGTGGAGGAGTCTAAGGTAGATGTACAGAACTGCCCGATGAGACGCTTGTTGGTGTCATTGTACAAACCGTCATAGATTTTCAGCAACCCGTTCACAGAGAAAGATTCAAATTCACACTTAATATGTGAGCCCGTTGGAGAGATAAACTCTGTGAATCCGTAATCCGTTCCGGCAACACCAACATTGCCGCTGGAGCCTCCGGCATCATAAAAGTCAGCATTGCATGTGAGCAAATACATATATGACAATTCGCCGTAGTTGACTTCCATCGGCTGGGGATCGTTGGCATACACCTGAGCCTTCCAACCGCCCTGCAAGCCAGGAATAGGCTCGTTGCCGGAATGGAACACGAAAGTCATGTCCCGTCCTGAAGCCAGAATCTCACCGGGGGAGTTCATCAGGCTGTAACAACCCAACAGGGGAGCACTCACGGAAGCGCCGTCATAAATCCACAGCGTGTCGTGGTCGCCAATGGCAAACTCCTCGAACAAGGCATAGAGTTGCGTGTTCACCACGGCGGTCCGCAACATCATCGTGTCTTGCAGGCCTTGGGCGAAATCGCCATTTCCACCCGGATCGTAAAAATATCTCGGCGAGTCCTCAATATCGGCCACCATAGGGACAGAACCCATGATAATGTCTTGAGCCTCAACTTTCAGGGAACTCCCTGCCGCCACCAGCAGCAAAATAACGGATAAAAAATTCTTCATATTGCCAAATGTATTTGTTTAAGATTATGTCTATGTTTAAGTTTAAACCAAGACCTTAAAGAAAATGCAAAATTACAAAAAATTCCCGAATGTTATTTTTATTCCAAAAAAAGTGTATTTTTGCAGCCGCAAATCGGACGGGGTGTGGCGCAGTTGGTAGCGCGCTACGTTCGGGACGTAGAGGCCGGAAGTTCGAGTCTTCTCACCCCGACATTTCTGTAGAGACGCAACGCATTGCGTCTCTACTTTTGTTTAAAAAATGTATCTTTGCGCCCAAAATTAGGAAAATATGACCAAACAATACAACATATTGATTGTTGCAATTTTCGCGTTGCTTTGTTCCGGCTGTACCCACACTGAAACCACCTATTACCCAAACGGCAGCACGCAGTCTGTCATCCAGTACAAAGGAAAAAAGGAACACGGCAAGACCGTTTATTACTACCAACGTCCCAACAGAGTGGAAATGGAAGTGGAAATGAAAAACGGCAAACGTAACGGCGAATTCCGCCGCTATTTCAAGAACGGACTCCTGGACACCTATTGCGTCTATGTGAACGACTCCATCGAAGGATTGGAGGTGATGTACACGGCCAACGGATGCAAAAGTCAGGAATACACCTACGTCCACGGACGGAAAACAGGTCCACACAAAGCCTATCACCTCGATGGCAGCATCAAAATCGAGGGAGGGTTCAACAACGACCTTTTTGACGGTCCCTGGATTTATTACGACGAACGCGGTGTTCTGGTGGGAGAAGGTCTGTTCAAGGACGGCAACGGTGAGGTGACCTTCTACGACAAAAACGGCCTCAAGGCGAGAACCACCCAGTACAAAAACAACAAAAAAGAGGGCCCCGAAGTCTATTACACCCCCTCTGGCGATATTTATCGTGAAATCATCTTCAAAGAAGACCGCATTCTCAGCGACAAAACCGACTCCACGCTATTGAAATAACATGAAACGCATTTTCGTCATAACCGCTGCCATCATACTGTGCTTCTGCAACGTGCATGGTCAGAAAAACCGCAAGATTCTCTATCGGGCGGACATGGGCTATTATGACGAAGAAGTGCTGGCGGGTGCGAACCGGCTCGTCGGGAACGTGAAATTCGCCCATGACAATGTAGTGGGCTACTGCGACAGTGCCTACTTGTATGACGCCGACAACTACATCATCGCATTCGGCAACCCCGTGCGCATCATCGTCAGCGATTCCGTCGTCATTTACGGAAAACGCGCCTATTACGACGGCAACATCCGACAGGCGGCTATCAGCGAGAATGTCCGGCTGGAAAACGGAAAATCTTATCTGCTGACCGACAGTCTGTTCTATGACCTCAACATTGACTGCGGCTCCTACACCACCGGCGCCCGCATCTTCAGCGAAGAAGACACGCTGACCAGCGTCATCGGCAGATATTACACCGCAACCGACGACGCCTACCTCCATCAAGATGTCCAACTGCACAGCAACAGCTACGTCATGAATTGCGACTCGCTTCAATACAATGTCGCACGTAAAACGGCCTACTTCATCTCCCCCACCAATCTTGTCAGCGATGAAAACACCATTTACACCGAACACGGCTTCTATAACACCAACACCGACATCTCCGTGCTGCACGGCAATGTCCTGCTTACGGGAGAGAACCAGATTCTGTCTGCCGACAGCCTTTTTTACGACAAAAATCTTCGTTTTGGAAAGGCATGGAACAATGCCAAAATTATTGACACCGCTAACCACTTCATCCTCCAAGGCAACTACCTCGAACATTACGAGCATGGGGGCACCTCCATCGCCACCGACAGCAACTTAGTCATCTACATTGACGATAACAACGACACACTGTTTCTGCACTGCGACACGCTGAAAGTAGATTTCGACACAGCCTCCAACCCCACCCTTCTTCGCGCTTATTTCCACACCAAGTTCCAACATAAAAACATTCAAGGTGCTTGTGACTCTATGAGCTACAATGTCAACGACTCTATTCTAATGATGTATTACAACCCTGTATTCTGGTCTGACAACTACCAACTTTCGGGTGATACTGTGCGTTTCATCATCCTCGATTCCGTGAATTCAACCATTGAATTATGCAAATCTGGATTCATTTTGGGCGGGCTGTTTGAAGATACGGAATTCAACCAAATTAAAGGATTGAATATCAAAGGTTTCTTAAAAGAAAAGGATTTGCAACGTGTGGATATTATCGGAAATGCCGAGTGTATCTACTATATCCAAGATGAGGACAGTACGTTAATCGGAATCAACACCTCTATCACCAGCGAAATGCGTATATACCTGGACAGCAACGAAATACAACAAATCCGTTACTTTGATGCCCCGAATGGACAGATAAATCCAGATGAACAAATGACCGAAAAAGACCGCAAGCTACAGGGATTTAGGTGGTTGAATGCTTATAGACCCCGGAAAACCGAAGATCTTTACGTCTTGCCCGTGCCGCGCAAACCTGACGACACGAGGAATGACGATGAAACGATGAAGCGATGAATATTGTTTCCGAACATATAAATCTGATTTTAAAGACTTTGCCGGAAAAGCCAGGAGTTTACCGCTTCTACGATGAAAAGGGTACGGTGATTTATGTCGGAAAAGCAAAGCGGCTGAAACGGCGGGTATCCTCCTACTTCAACAAGGATCACGACTCTGCCAAAGTACGGATGCTAGTGACGAAAATCCGCGACATCCAAACGGTAGTGGTGGATAGCGAATGGGACGCTTTGTTATTGGAAAACAGCATGATCAAGCAGTTCAAACCAAAGTACAACATCATGCTGAAGGACGACAAGACTTATCCGTGGATTGCCGTCACAAAAGAGCCATTCGCGCGGGTGTTCCCCACACGCCGCCCCGATGCCGCGAAGATGCATCAGTTCGGACCCTACTCCTCCGTGAAGCAGATGAACGTGCTGCTCGACCTTATCAACGACATGTTTCCACTACGTAACTGCAAGATACTGAGGAACAACGAACGTCCTTGTATGCAGTACCAGATCAAAAAATGCGCCGCCCCTTGCTGCGGACTCATCACAGCGGAAAAGTATCAGCAAAACATCGAACAAGCGATTCAAATCATCAAAGGCAACCGCAAGGAGGTAATCCGCCAACTGAAAGAGGAGATGATGAAATATGCCGACGAATGGAAATTCGAGCAGGCCGCCGAGGTAAAGCGCAAAATCGAAGCTTTGGATAACTTCATCGGCAAGTCTGTGGTGGTAAACCCCTCGTTGACGAATATGGATGTTTTCGGCATGGAAGAAGAGGAAAACTGCGCGTATGTCAGCTTTTTGCGTGTAGTTGACGGTGCCGTGGTGCAGGCACTCACCTTGGAAATCGACAACCGACTGGAAAGGGCACGGGAAGATG
>JAEEGG010024251.1_pt1 | contig 11786 bp, 5 predicted proteins | sample 9134161 | NCBI WGS metagenome assembly JAEEGG01 (sample SAMN16246543, study PRJNA631951) | gut metagenome | biome: gut microbiome; feature: rumen; material: CR-attached | host: Bos | place: Iran: Karaj | collected 2018-10 | reverse complement strand
CAGACTGGCGAACACCTCGCTCACCACGTCCTTGCTCTCTGCTTCATCGAAGAGCAGCGTGAGTGCCAGATGATACATCTGCATGTAGTGTGTCTTGAACAGACTCTCAACATCTTTTCGTGTCATACACTTATAATACAGTTTAGCCGAAGAAAATGTAAAGCGGAAACTCGATTTTTTTCAATTCAAACTCATTTTTTTTGCTACTCAAAAATGCCCTACACTCTACACCAGTACCATGTAAGATGTTGAAGGGCAGTAATTTGCATGGGTGTAGGGTGGTGTAGGCAGCCTACACCCGTATATTCTATTGAAAAATAGTATATTACGGAGGGTCGGTGTAGGGTGTAGGCTACTTTTGAGTTCTGATGAATTCGCCATATGCACGCTAACGAATGCCCACATCGAAGGACTTCCCAAAAGCACCTGCCAGTGGGTTGTGACGCTGGTCGATGTAACTCGCAGCAACACCCCCACTTGGAAGATGACCACCTAGGAACAGATGCTTCAGAACAGCTGCCCATCAAAGTAGTGATAAGATGAGTTCAACCCTTTGACGTAATGCAAGAGAAAACACAACACGTTGAAACCTCAAAGTCAACGTGTTGTGTTTGCCATCACATCGCATCACGTTGCTTCTTTTCAGCTAATGCAGGGCAATTGGAAACAAAAGAAATGAGGAGGCGTTAACCTCCTCATTTTAGTTTTAGGGAATAGGGATTTCCTATAACACATTTGTTGATTACTCCTGGCTCCAATCTTCCTGCGTCTTGCGAACGTAAGACTTGTAGCGAATCTGGGCCATCTTCTGGGCCTCGGCGAAGAGCTCCTCAGCCTCGTTGGGATAAGCCTTCTTAACGGAGAGGTAACGAACCTCACCCATAAGGAAGTCATGGAAGTTCTCCCAGTTAGGCTCTTTAGAATCGAGGGTGAACGGATTCTTGCCTTCCTCGGCCAGAGCTGGGTTGAAGCGCCACAGGTGCCAGTAGCCGCACTCTACAGCCTTCTTCTCCTCGGCTTGGCTCTTACCCATACCACCCTTAGCCTTCAGACCATGGTTGATACAGGGAGCGTAAGCAATGACGAGCGAGGGACCGTGCCAAGCCTCAGCCTCGCGAATGGCCTTGAGCGTCTGCGCGTGGTCGGCACCCATAGCAATCTGAGCAACGTAAACATAACCATAGGTGGTAGCAATCATGCCCAGATCCTTCTTGCGGATACGCTTACCCTGAGCAGCGAACTGAGCGATAGCACCGAGAGGAGTAGCCTTAGAAGCCTGACCGCCAGTGTTGGAGTAGACCTCAGTATCGAGTACGAGGATGTTGACGTCCTCGCCAGAAGCGATGACGTGGTCGAGACCTCCGTAACCGATATCGTAAGAAGCACCGTCGCCACCGATGATCCACTGAGAGCGCTTAGCCAGATGAGCTTTGCCCTCCAGAAGCTCACTCTCTAATGCACAGCCGCGGCATGGGCAGATCGGACTGCCTGCTGCCTTGGCATCTTTGGCTTCCTTCAACTTCTGTGCAGCCACCTCGGCACCATACAACTCAATGCCCTTACCCTGCCAGAACTCAATGGCTCCATCGATAGGCAGTATGGCCTTCTCGAGTGCTGCAACAAATTCATCAGTTGCCTTGCGGTTGGCGGTAGAGTCATCATAGGTATCAAGCCACTTCTGTGTGGCCTCGCGCATCCAGTCGAAAGCTGTGGTGTGTACCAGTTCCTCTGCCTTCTCGCGCAAGATACCACGCATTTTCTTATGTCCAAGTTGCATACCCAGACCGAACTCGCAGAAGTCCTCGAACAAAGAGTTGTTGAAGCATGGACCCTGACCCTTCTCGTTCTTGGTGTAAGGAGTAGAAGGAATAGATGCAGAATAGATGGATGAGCAACCAGTAGCATTAGCAACCATCTGGCGGTCACCAAAGAGCTGAGAAATCAATTTAACATAAGGAGTCTCACCGCAACCGGAACAAGCGCCTGAGAACTCGAACAGCGGCTGTGCGAACTGAGAGTTCTTCACGCTCTGCTTGGTATCTACGAGATGCTGCTTGCCAGGAACCTTAACAAGTTTGTCCCAATCGGCAGCCATCTTCTTCATGTCGGCAGCATCGGGATTGAACGGAACCATCGTGAGAGCCTTGCCCAACTTAGGATTGCCTGGACAGATATCGGCGCAGTTGCCGCAACCCAAACAATCGAGAACTGAAGGCTCGATGACGAAGTGCATGCCCTTCATAGCGGCAGGAGCCTTCATCTCAATTGTCTCCAGACCATCAAACTGAGCCATCTCGTCGTTGGTGAGAACGAATGGACGAATGGCAGCGTGAGGACAGATGTAAGCACACTGGTTACACTGGATACAGTTATCTTTGTTCCAAGCAGGAACGAAAGCTTCCACACCACGCTTCTCATAGGCAGCAGTACCAACTTCCCAAGAACCATCAACGGTGTTGTGCTTTACAAAGTCGCTGACCTTCAGCAGGTCGCCGGCCTGAGCGTTGATGGGACGAACCAACTCCTTCACGAATGCTGGAGCATCGTCCTGCTTCTCTACATCGTCAGGCAGATTAGCCCATTCGGGCTTTACGGTAAACTGAACATACTCACCACCACGGTCGATAGCAGCATAGTTCTTGTCGACAACGTCCTGACCCTTAGCACCGTAGGACTTCAGGGCTGCAGCCTTCATCTTCTCGACAGCCAACTCAACGGGAATTACCTCAGTGATACGGAAGAAGGCACTCTGAAGAATGGTATTGGTACGGTTGCCCAAACCAATCTCCTGTGCAATCTTCGTAGCGTTGATGGTATATACCGTAATATTATTCTGTGCGAAGTAACGCTTTACCTTGTTAGGCATGAACTTCTCCAACTCTGCATCGTCAAAGATAGTGTTCAGCAGGAAGGTACCGTTCTTCTGCAGACCACGAGTCACATCGTACATGTGGAGGTAAGCCTGTACGTGACAAGCCACAAAGTTAGGCGTTGTTACCAGATAGGTAGAACGGATAGGTGTATCACCAAAACGAAGGTGAGAACAGGTGAAACCTCCCGACTTCTTAGAGTCGTAAGAGAAGTAAGCCTGGCAGTATTTGTTGGTGTTGTCACCAATAATCTTCACAGAGTTCTTGTTGGCACCTACGGTACCATCAGCACCCAGGCCATAGAACTTAGCTTGGAACATGCCAGCACCACCAAGTGCAATCTCAGGAACCTCAGGGAGAGAGGTGAAAGTCACGTCGTCTACGATACCAACAGTAAAATGATTCTTGGGCTCAGGCATAGCGAGGTTGTTGAACACGCTGATAATCTGAGCGGGAGTGGTATCGCGGCTACCAAGACCGTAGCGGCCGCCTACGATAACAGGACGATTCTCTACTTCGTAGAAGGCGTCTTTGACGTCGAGGTACAAAGGCTCACCATTGGCGCCTGGCTCCTTGGTGCGGTCGAGAACGGCAATCTTCTTGACGGTCTTGGGAACGGCTCCAAGCAGATGCTTCACAGAGAATGGACGATAGAGGTGAACACTGATCATACCCACCTTTTGGCCATTAGCATTCAGGTAGTCGATAGCCTCACGAGCTGCATCAGTAGCAGAACCCATCAGGATAATTATGCGGTCGGCATCCTCGGCTCCGTAGTAAGAGAAGAGGTGATACTCACGACCGGTAATCTTAGAAATCTCGCCCAGATATTTCTCAACGACCTCTGGTACATTATCATAGTAAGAGTTGCAGGCCTCACGGTGCGTGAAGAAAGTCTCGGGGTTCTCTGCAGTACCACGGGTGATAGGACGCTCTGGCGACATGGCACGATCGCGGAAACGTTTAACAAACTCTTCCTTAACGAGAGGACGGATATCCTCCTGATCCATTATCTCGATCTTGTGGTACTCGTGAGAGGTGCGGAAACCATCGAAGAAATTAACGAAAGGCACGCAAGTCTCAAGAGAAGCCAAATGAGGAACAGCAGTCAAATCCATCACCTCCTGTACAGAACCAGAGCAGAACATAGCAAAGCCTGTCTGGCGGCAAGCCATCACATCCTGATGGTCACCAAAGATACAAAGAGCGTGAGAAGCCAGCGTACGGGCAGAAACGTCGAATACGCAAGGAATCAACTCACCAGCAATCTTGTACATGTTAGGAATCATCAGGAGCAAGCCCTGAGAAGCAGTAAAGGTGGTGGTGAGAGCACCAGCCTGCAGAGAACCATGGACAGCACCAGCTGCACCAGCCTCTGACTGCATTTCCTGTACACTGACGGTCTGGCCCCAGAGGTTCTTACGACCACGGGCAGCCCACTCGTCAACATGCTCCGCCATAGGCGAAGACGGGGTGATGGGGTAGATAGCAGCTACCTCAGAGAACATGTAACTCACGTGAGCCGCAGCCTCGTTACCATCACAGGTGATAAATTTCTTTTCTTTAGCCATTTGTTTAGAATAGATAAAATGTTAAAACTATAATCTAATTATCAATTTTCAATTATCAACTGTCAATTATCAATTAGTACAGGAACCCCAATAACCACAAGGGTATCTGGTTATCCTTACCAATCTCTGTATTATATCGTGCATAAATCGTATCTGGCATATACCTTATTTTATTAGAAGAGGTAGCGTCACAGATACGGAACTTCTGATGCCCGTCGACAATGTAATAGTTGTCGTGTCCGTTTTGGTTCACCTTATGGTCTTTCCACAGCGAATTCACAAAGAAAGTCTCCATAGCTGTCTGTTTTTCCACGTGAATGGGATAGATGGCATAGAGCAGGTTCGAATTGTGGAGCATCACCTTCGAAGGCTTCTTGGGGAAGTCCTCGCCAACGGGATAGATCATATTCAGCAGACGGGCATCGGTCAGGTACTTGATGTAGTTCATCACCGTTGCACGACTGGTCTCAATATCCTGAGCCAGCTTGCTGACATTAGGTGCCTTGGGACCTTCTTCTGCTAACTGGTAGAACAGCTTCTTAATCTTCGTCAGATACTTCAACTCTATCTGCTTGATGAGCAGGATGTCCACCTCGGTCATCATGTTCATCGTCTTCAGCAGGTTCTCGCTATAGTTGCGCTGTTCTTGGAAGAAAGGGTAGAAACCGTGATGGATATAGTCCTGGAAGTAACGGTTGGGCTGTACCTTGGGCAGTATCTGTTTGATGATACGCTCATGGTCGTGCAGAATCTCTTCTAACGAGTAAGGGCGGAACGTGTTACCCGTCAGCAGGTTAATGAACTCGCGGAACGAGAAACCACGCAGGTTGTACGACTTGACGATGCCGTTCAGTTCGGGATTCTCGTCCTTCAGGCGCATGACGCTGCTGCCAGTGAATACTATCTTCAGGCTTGGGTAGAGGTCGTAGCACTTACGCAGCTCCTGTGACCAATTGGGCTGTTTGAACACCTGGTCTATCAGTAACACACGACCGCCGCGCCTGCAGAATTCACCTGCAAACTCGGCGATACCGTGTCCCTGAAAATAGAAGTTGTTCATGTTGACATACAGACACTGACGGTCGTTGATGTCAAACCTCTCTTTGGCGTATTGAAGCAGGAAAGTCGTTTTTCCGATGCCACGTGTACCCTTGATGCCAATCATGCGGTCGTTCCAGTTTATCTCATCCATCAGGGTGCGACGAACGGGCGCATTGACATGTTCAACGAGGTAGCGATGTGTACGAAAGAATGCTTCCATCAAAATCAGTTTGTTTCAAAACGCCTGCAAAGGTACTAAATAAATCCCAAATTGCAAAGCCGAGATAGCAAAATATTCGTTTAAGCCTTATTTTTATACTTTGTTAACTAAATACGACGGTCAGACCTGCCATCACAATGCTTACCATCGACATCAGTTTGATGAGGATGTTGAGCGATGGACCGGATGTATCCTTGAAGGGATCGCCTACGGTGTCGCCAACGATACAAGCCTTGTGGGCAAAGCTTCCCTTGCCGCCGAAGTTGCCTTCCTCGATGTCCTTCTTGGCATTGTCCCATGCACCACCGGCATTGGCCATGAAGACGGCCAGCGTGAAGCCACCAGCCAGACCACCGACCAGCAGTCCGAGAACACCAGCTACACCGAGAACAACACCTACGATGATGGGGATGAGGATGGCAAGTACAGATGGAACGATCATCTCGTGCTGGGCAGCACGTGTCGAGATTTCCACGCAACGACCGTAGTCGGGTGTGCCTGTGCCTTCCAAAATACCGGCAATCTCACGGAACTGACGACGCACCTCCTGCACCATCTTCTCGGCAGCACGACCTACAGCCTCCATCGTCATACCACAGAACAGGAAGGCAGCCATAGCACCGATGAAGGCACCCACGATGACTTTCGGGTTCATCAGGTTCACCTGGAAGTAGTTCATGAAATCGGGAATCGTAGCGTCTGTCGCATTGATGACGTCGCCAGAGACGTTAGTGATAGTCTGACCGGCACGGGCCATCGCAATCTTGATCTCCTCGATATATGATGCCAGCAGGGCCAGAGCTGTGAGGGCTGCAGAACCAATAGCAAAACCCTTACCAGTAGCAGCGGTAGTGTTGCCCAGTGCGTCAAGAGCGTCAGTACGGTGACGAACCTCTTCGCCCAGGTTACTCATCTCGGCGTTACCACCTGCATTGTCGGCAATAGGTCCGTAGGCGTCGGTAGCCAGCGTGATACCCAGCGTCGACAGCATACCCACGGCAGCAATACCGATACCGTAGAGGCCGTGAGCCAGTGAGGTTGACGACATGGAGAGGTCGAAGCCGTTGGCGCAGAGATAGCTCAGCATGATGGCCACACCAATCGTGATGACGGGGATACAGGTAGAAATCATACCTGTACCGATACCCTTGATGATAACGGTAGCAGCACCCGTCTGTCCTGCCTCCGAAATCTTCTGGGTGGGCTTGTACGAGTGCGAGGTGTAGTATTCGGTAGCCTGTCCGATGATGACACCGGCAGCCAGTCCGGAGATGACCGAGAATGAGAGACCCAGCCAGTTCTCGATACCCAGGAGGTAGAGGATGGCGAAGGTGGCAATGGCGATGAGTACAGCAGAAACGTTTGTTCCCAGCGAGAGTGAACGCAGCAGGTCCTTCATCGTTGCGCCTTCCTTCGTGCGAACGAGGAAAATGCCTAACAGTGAGAGGAATACGCCGGTAGCAGCAATCAGCATCGGGGCGATGACGGCCTTCAGCTGGATGTCTAATCCTGCTACACCGAAGGCTGCAGCACCAAGGGCAGCTGTTGACAGCACCGAACCGCAATAGCTCTCGTACAGGTCGGCACCCATACCAGCCACGTCGCCTACGTTGTCGCCTACGTTATCGGCAATGGTGGCAGGGTTACGTGGATCGTCCTCAGGAATGTCGGCCTCCACCTTACCCACGATGTCGGCACCCACGTCGGCAGCCTTCGTATAGATACCGCCGCCCACACGGGCAAACAGAGCCTGCGTCGATGCACCCATACCGAAGGTCAGCATGGTCGTCGTAATCGATATCAGACCGTCCTGATCGAAATAGTTCAATACGACAAACCAAATGGCGATGTCGAGCAGTCCGAGACCTACCACCGTCAAGCCCATTACGGCACCCGAACGGAAGGCAATCTTCAGACCTGCATCCAGACTTTCACGGGCAGCGTTTGCGGTACGTGCCGAAGCGTAGGTGGCGGTCTTCATACCAAAGAAACCAGCCAGTCCGGAGAAGAAACCGCCTGTGAGGAATGCAAATGGCACCCAAGGATTCTGTACGTTCAGGCCGTATGCCATGAAGGCAAATAGGGCACAGAGAACGACAAATACGATCAGCACTACCTTGTACTGTTGTTTCAGATAGGCCATAGCGCCATTGCGCACATAGAGTGCAATTTCTTTCATACGCGGCGTACCTTCGTCAGCCTTCATCATGCTGCGGAAGAAGTAGTACGCCATTCCCAGTGCCACTAACGATGCTATGGGCACCAACCAAAATACTGAAGGAATGTTCATAATGTTAATGATTTTAGTAAGATATTGTTTATTGAATGTGTCGATTTCTCTTGTCATGCAAAGGTACGCATTTTTTTGCTTATACGTTAACATTTTCGCTGCTTTAACTCCCTTTAACGGCATTGTCCGATAAAAACTCGATAATTATTCGTACTTTTGCACGAAATTAACACGAACAGACGCATGACGCTACATATTTTCAATCCTGAACACGACATTGCATTGGCTGCCAATCTCAGCAATTTTACGGCCCCGCATGCGGGTCGCCAACTGCGCAACGATCTCGGTTTTCTGCCTGCCCTGTGGGCTCAGGAGGGCGACCAGATACTGGTGCAGCACGAGGAGTCGGCCCTCAAGGCCTATCGTCGCGTGTGCCACCGCTTGGTGAAGCTGGGAATTAAGAAAATTGAGAATGGAGAATTGAGAATGGAGAATTATGATATGTTTAAGGGCGGCAATGGCAGCGGATGTGGTAATCATAATTCTCAACTCTCAACTCTCATTGCAACGCCACACTCTGACCGAGGGTCAGAGAATTCTCAATTCATTCGTCCTTGGGGCTGGGATAGGGCCATCCGTCGCGAACTGGAACGCACGGGCGTCGATGCATCGCTGTTGCCTACTGTCGAGCAAATAGAGCAGATTCGCCAGTTGTCGCACCGTCGGACGTCTGCACAATTGTTACCGCTACTGCAAATGGACGGCACCGTTGGCGAGGCCTTCGAGTGTACTAGTGTCGAGGAGGTAACGGAGTTGATGCAGCGCTACGGTCGTTTGGTGCTGAAAGCGCCTTGGTCGTCGAGTGGGCGAGGGGTACGGTTCTGCGACGCTGCGCGTCTAGTGAATAATGAAGAGTTAATAATGAATAATTGGGTGCGCAACGTCATCAAGTCGCAGGGCAGCATCATGGCCGAACCATATTATAATAAGGTAAAGGACTTCGGCATGGAGTTCGAGGCTGACGCTGAGGGGCGCATCCGCTACTTGGGACTGTCGCTGTTCCATACCGTCAATGGTGCTTATGAGGGCAACATTCTGGCAACGGAAAGCGTAAAGCGCGAAATGATAAGCCGTTATATCCCAGTGTCTTTGCTTGATTTAGTCAAGCAAAGAATAATAGAACGACTGCGCCTCGATGGCTACATCGGACCTTTCGGCATCGATATGATGATTGTCAAAAGTTTCGGCAATGGTAATCATAATTCTCAATTGTCAATTGTCAATTGTCAATTAGGGTTACACCCTTGCGTCGAAATCAACCTACGCCGTACCATGGGTCATGTGGCCCTGAGTATTTCGCCCACAGATGATGACATTCGGGCAGTGATGCGCGTCATATATGATGGAAATCATTACAAACTCAAGATAAACAAACTACGATGAAGAAAACTTTTCTAATGGTATTGGCTGCTGTCACGATGACGGCAAACGCTCAATACAAGTCGCAGGTGTGGAGCCCCGACAATGGCGACGGCACCTACACCAATCCCGTGATTAATGCCGACTATAGCGACCCCGACGTCTGTGTGGGGCCTTCAGGCGAAGACTACTACATGACGGCCTCGTCGTTTCAGACCACTCCCGGTTTGCCCATTCTGCATTCTCGCGATTTGGTTAACTGGGAGATAGTGGGCTATGCCCTGAAGTCGCTCTATACGGGTTTCAAACCGTTGGAGGAACACTTCTCGACGCCTCAGCATGGAGCGGGCGTGTGGGCACCATCCATCCGCTATCACAATGGCGAATACTACATCTATTGGGGCGACCCCGACTTTGGCGTGTTTATGGTCAAGACGCGTGGTGGCAATCCTGCGGGCGAGTGGGAGAATCCCGTCTGCGTCATCGAGGGCAAGGGCATGATTGATACCACACCGCTGTGGGATGAGGACGGACGTTGCTATCTGGTCAACGGATGGGCCAATTCGCGTGGTAAGTTTGCCTCTGTGCTTTGCGTTCGCGAACTGTCTGCCGACGGTACGCGTGCCATCAGTGACCCCGTCATCGTGTTCGACGGCAACGGCACTGAAAACCGTACCTGCGAGGGCCCGAAGTTCTACAAGCGCGAGGGCTGGTACTGGATTATGTGTCCTGCAGGTGGTGTGCCTGAGGGTTTCCAGTTGGCTATGCGCAGCAAGAGCCCCTACGGCCCTTACGAGCATAAGAAAGTGCTGCAGCAGGGCAAGACCAACATCAATGGCCCGCATCAGGGCGGTTGGGTGCATACAAAGTATGGCGAGGACTGGTTCCTGCACTTCCAGGATAAGGAGGCCTACGGGCGCGTGGTACACCTGAATCCCGTCGATTGGACCACAGGCTGGCCCGTCATGGGTAAGAAGGGCGAACCCGTGACGCGCTTTCGTAAACCGAAAGCTAGTGAAGAGTTAAAAGTGAATAGTGAGAAGTTTATCGTCAATCCTGTCGAGAGCGACGAGTTCAATAGTCCTGTATTGGGCAAGCAGTGGCAGTGGCACGCTAACTATCACCAGTTCTTCGGTATGCCTACCGCCTTTGGCACTATGCGCATCTATACGCACAAACTGTCTGAAGGTTGGAAGAACCTGTGGGAAGTGCCCAACCTGCTGTTGCAGAAGACGCCTGCCGACCAGTTTATGGCTACTGCCAAGCTGCGTTTCACGTCGAAGGCTGACGGCCAGTTTGGCGGACTCATCATGATGGGCCATAACTATCAGGCACTCGTGGTGCGTCGCGAGGGTAGGGAGTTCAAGTTGCTCATCATCACGTGTCAGGATGCCGACAAGGGCAAACTGCAGCAGGAAGAGCTGATTGCTACGCTGAAGCCTACTGCCGAGGATAAGATAGACTACAAGCCAGGCATCCATGAGGACATCTATCTGCGCCTGAAGGTCACCAACGCCGAGGCTGGTGCGGCTCATGGCGGCAAACCTCTGGTCAGCTTTGCCTGGAGCCAGAACGGCAAGAAGTTTACCGACTGCGGCGGTCAGTACCAGATGAAGGAAGGCAAGTGGATTGGTGCCAAGTTCGGCTTTGTGGCTGCTGAGACCAATCCTAAGGTCGATAAAGGTTGGGTGGATGCCGACTGGATTAGAATCGAACCCCTAAAGCAGCGTTGACATACCAGTCGGTCAGTTGCAACTCGTTACCGTCAGCCTGATTGTTATAGCGGTTATATTGTCCGCTGGCGGTCAGGAAGAAACGGTCGAACTGATAAGTAATCGAGGCACGGGCGTCCATACTGAGCGATGGGCGTCCGTATTTGATTTCCGTACCCGACTCCCTGAGCGTGATGTCTTCTGTCCACGATATGTCGTAAGGGTCCGTAGGTACAGGCTTCTTGCCTTTGTCCGACACATCGGTTTCGTCCATGAAGATATCGTAGTTCGACTCGTAATAGTACAGTTTCGTGCGGTTATAGACGGTCAGCATGGGCATTACCATCACGTTCACCAGCAGATTCCTTGCCGGCACCCAGTTGTAGGCATAGCCCACACCCATGCTGGCCTTGTGAATCTTGAAACGGCCCACGTCGCCCAAATACTGTATCAGCAGTCCGTTCAGGGGCCTCGAATAGTCCACCGACGTCTGAAACCACTTCACGCCTACCATCAGCGAACCAGCCGAACGTATCTGGTTCATACTCTGGTCGTAGGCGGCGGCATACGAGAAACGCTTGCCGTTCAGGAAATAAAAGGCGTCGAAGATGGTCGACTTCACCTGAATGTCGTCCCACGTGTTGACATTGTTCCCCTCTTCATCTACGTTGTCCACCTCGCTGTGACCCCAATAGTGGTACGATATTTCGTCGGTGCTGAAGC
>JAEEGG010024248.1_pt1 | contig 11787 bp, 10 predicted proteins | sample 9134161 | NCBI WGS metagenome assembly JAEEGG01 (sample SAMN16246543, study PRJNA631951) | gut metagenome | biome: gut microbiome; feature: rumen; material: CR-attached | host: Bos | place: Iran: Karaj | collected 2018-10 | reverse complement strand
CATTCATATATGGAGAGGATGTAGTAGAGTACATGCATCTGTATACTGCTGATAAATTCGAGGGAGAACTCATTGATTGCGATGAGGGAGAACTCGTATGGGTGCCTATAAAAGAAGTCTGCAATCTTCCGATTTGGGAGGGCGATAAGATATTTTTCAGGCTCCTTGAAGAAAACAACGGATTCTTTTCACTTAAACTCGTATATGATTTGAATGACAATCTTATAGATACAGAACTTCATATGAATTAGAAGAAACGCTGTATTTGTTTGAATATTAAGCGTGAATGTGTTAAAATGCATGTGTTCGCATTTTAGGGAAAATATATCAACGGGAAAGATACGTCTGACCCGAAGAAAGGAATAATATGGCTATTTATAATCCCAAATCATTAAAAGCGGAAGAATTCATCAATGATGAAGAAATCCGCGAGACTCTTCGCTATGCGGAGGAAAACAAAAACAATCTTCCTTTGATAGAGGAAATTCTTGAAAAGGCGAGACCGAAAAAAGCAGAAAAAGGTTATGTCTGCGCAGGCCTTTCTCACAGAGAGGCATCAGTTCTCTTAGCTTGTGAGGATCCTGAAGTTATCGAAAAGATTTACAAGATAGCAGAGGAAATCAAACTTGCTTTTTACGGTAACAGAATCGTTATCTTTGCACCTCTTTACTTATCCAATTATTGTGTTAACGGCTGTCTTTACTGCCCTTACCACTTAAAGAATAAGCATATCCCCAGAAAAAAACTTACTCAGGAAGAAGTCAGAGAAGAAGTTATAGCACTTCAGGATATGGGACACAAGAGACTTGCAATCGAAGCAGGTGAAGATCCTGTCAACAATCCCATTGAATACATTCTTGACTGTATTCACACGATATACAGTGTTCATCATAAGAATGGCGATATAAGACGAGTTAATGTCAACATCGCTGCAACTACGGTTGAGAATTATAAGAAGTTAAAAGAAGCAGGAATCGGAACATACATCCTTTTCCAGGAGACATATCATAAGGAGAGTTACTTAAGACTTCATCCTACCGGACCCAAGCACGATTATGATTATCATACAGAGGCTATGGACAGAGCGATGGAGGGCGGCATTGATGATGTCGGTCTTGGCGTACTCTTCGGACTTGAGTTATATAAGTATGAATTCGCAGGACTTTTGATGCATGCAGAACACCTTGAGGCTGTTCACGGAGTAGGTCCTCACACTATCTCAGTTCCCAGAGTAAAGAAGGCTGATGATATCGATCCTACCGAGTTTGATAACGGTATTGATGATGAGACATTTGCCAAGATTACAGCATGTATCAGACTTGCAGTACCTTATACAGGAATGATTATTTCCACTCGTGAGACCGAGCAGGTTCGTTCCAAGTTATTGAAGCTTGGTATCTCTCAGGTCAGCGGCGGATCAAGAACATCCGTAGGTGGATATGCAGGTTATTCTGCTGATGAGCGTCCTCATGATACGGAGCAGTTTGATGTATCAGACCAGCGTTCACTTGATGAAGTAGTCAGATGGCTTATGGAGAGCGGACACATTCCTTCATTCTGTACAGCTTGCTACAGAGAGGGAAGAACAGGTGACAGATTCATGGCACTTTGCAAGTCAGGACAGATTCTTAACTGTTGTCATCCCAATGCTCTCATGACTTTGGCTGAGTATCTCAAGGATTATGCTTCCGAAAAGACTCAGGAGGTCGGCTACAAGATGATAGAGGAAGAGCTTAAAAAGATTCCGAGAGAAAAGACGCGAGAGATTACAATCGAACATCTTAAAGATATAAAAGAATCGAACAAAAGAGATTTTTATTTCTAAAAGTTAATCCCTCGGCCGTCAATCCGGTCCGGGGGATTTTTTGCCTGTTTAGAGAAAATGTAGTATTTCACAATAGGGTTTTTGTTTATGAGGGGAAAGAATGAAGATTGAATGTAAGTATTGCGGCAGTATGTTTGATGACACTTTGGAAAAGTGTCCGAATTGCGGTGGAACCAATTCCAATGTCAGACGTGCAACTGCCGATCAGCCTACAACCATCGAGGGATTAAAAGAGTGGTATGAATCAAAAGGACTGCCTCCCTATGAGACCACGAGGTTTTTTATTGGCATAGATTAGAAGCAACCTAGAGCATTCGGTATCTATAAGGATGAGAATACAGGCAATTTCATAGTATATAAAAACAAGGATAATGGAAGCCGTGCAGTTCGATATGAGGGTAGTGACGAAGCGTATGCTGTCAACGAACTTTTCATGCGTCTTAAACAGGAGATAATCGAGCAAAAGGCAAAAGCATCCACGCATGCTGCTTCTGATTCTAATACAGGTGTTGGTCAGAGTGGCGGAAACCCATCGTCTTCTTATGTAAGCAATAGTACAAATCTGGCTGAGAGTTTTATATCTAAGCTTTTGAAAAAGCCCTTTATGATATTCGTTATAATTCTCTGCCTCTTTTGGATATTTAAGCTCCCGAGCATGTTTTTGCTTGGTACTGTTTTTTCAGATAACAAAAATACCAATGGGTATTATGCGTACGGCGGTAATTACTATTACAATTATTACAGTGATTGGTATTTTTACAATGATGCTGACGATGAATGGGAACTTACTTCCGTAGATAATAAGCCTGATTTATTAAAGCCGAAAAAGGCAAAGGAGCATTTTCTTACATCATATTGGAGTGGAGAATATTCTTTTTCTCCCATAGAAAAATCCAAGGTGTATTACGACCGTATAGCGCCTGAAGGATATGCTGAAAGCGGATATTATAAAGTAGATGATAAGGATTATTACAGGATAGATCCTTATGATAACGATACATGGTATTATTACTCTTCTGATTTAGGCGACTGGGATCATATAGAGTATTCAAATGTTCCGGATGAACTCAAGAAAGAATACGACGCTGAGGATTTCTATTATGTTCCTAATTGGGATTCGTCAACACAGATAACGGATTTTGCTGATTCGGAGAGCTACAGACTGTACGAGCAGGATCATTATGTATCGAGTTCGTCTGATGATTCGTGGGATGACGATTCATCGAGTTCATCATGGGATAATGACGATGATTATGATTACTCATGGAGTTCAAGCGACTCATGGGATTCCGGGTCATCTGATTGGGACAGCGATTGGTAAAAAGGAGAAAAAATGAGTTCTATTGAAGAATTAAGAAAAGAAATAGAAACTATAGATATGGAGATGATTACTCTCTTCGAAAAGAGAATGAGTGTCTCTTCCAAAATCGCTGCGTATAAGAGAGAAAACAATATGCCCGTCCTCGACAAAGAGAGAGAAAAGGCATTGATAGCTAAGAACGTAAGTAACTTAAGCAATAAAGAATTCGAGGAATACTATACTGAGTTCTTTACAGGAATGCTCGACGTATCCAAGAAATATCAGCATGATATACTTGGTGATTAATTGAAAGGATTCTTATGACAATAAGCATCAATTTACCAGACAGTGTAGACAATAAGTATGATATCAAGATTGAACGTGGAATTCTTAACCGAGTAAAAGACGAACTTAATCTTAACAGAAAAGTCTTAATAGTTACCGATGATGGAGTTCCTTCAGAATACTCGAAAACCATTGCCGAGCAGTGTAAGGACAGTGCATTGGTAGTGATTAAGCAAGGTGAGGAGAGTAAGAATTTTGATAGTTTCTTATTGCTTCAAAAGACCATGCTTGAACATGGGTTTTCAAGAAAAGATTGCGCCGTTGCAATAGGTGGCGGAGTAATAGGTGACTTAACCGGATTTGCTGCATCGTGCTACATGAGAGGAATAGACTTTTACAATATTCCGACAACTGTTTTATCACAGGTTGATTCATCAGTAGGCGGTAAGACTGCAGTTGATTTCATGGGTGTAAAAAATATCGTAGGTACTTTCTATCAGCCAAAGAAAGTATTAATAGATCCCGATGTGTTAAAAACTCTTAGTGCAAGACAGGTATCCAACGGACTTGTGGAAGCAATAAAAATGGCTGCTACTTTTGATGAAGAAGCATTCAAGGATTTTGAAGAAGCAGTAAGCGTAGAAGAACTTAACATAGATGAGATTATAGCAAGAGCAATTACTATTAAGGCAGATGTTGTTGAGAAGGACGAGAAGGAAGCAGGTCTTAGAAAAGTATTAAACTTTGGACATACATTAGGACATGGCATAGAAGTATCAACAGATCTCTTACATGGCGAAAGCGTAGGAATAGGCATGCTTGCCATGTGCGATGATGAAGTGAAGGTTAGAATAGGACAGGTTCTTAAGAAATATAATCTTCCTGTAAAAGCAGAGTTTGATGTTGATAGCGCTATTGAAGCAGTTATGCATGATAAGAAAAGCAAGGGCGATTCAATATCAACTATTTACGTATCGAAGATGGGTTCATACGAGATGCGCGATATGAAGGTTGATGAATTAAAGGCAAGGATTAAAACAGTTCTTTCCTAGTAGGATTCCGGAAAGAAAGCGGAGGAATTCCATGAAAAATACATTTGGACAGAGTTTACAGGTTACTATATTTGGCGAGAGTCATGGCCCCTATATCGGTGCTGTGTTAGATGGTCTTGCTCCCGGACTTGATATCAATGAAGATTTTATATCATCCCAATTAGAATTAAGAAGACCTTCAGGTGCAATATCCACTGCACGAGTAGAGAAGGATGAATATATAATTGCCAGCGGTGCTTTTAATGGTAAGACGACGGGAACTCCGCTTAGCATATTGATACCTAATTCCAATACAAGAAGCGGTGACTATGACAAGGCAGGCAGAGTAGCGCGCCCTGGTCATGCAGACTATACCGCATCATGTAAATACCACGGTTTCGAGGACTACAGAGGCGGCGGACATTTTAGCGGTCGTATTACTGCCGCGATTGTGGCAGCAGGTGCAATATGTATCGATGCTCTTAAGAAAAAAGGAATAGATATCGGAACACATATTAATCAGCTGTCCGGTATATCGGACATATCATTTGACGAGTATTCCAAGGGAAATACGGATGATATAACAAAAGCAATAAATATTCTTAACGGTAAGAAATTTGCTGTACTTAATGACGATGCAGCTTCTAAAATGGAGCAGGCGATTCTCGATGCAGCAAAAGATGCTGACAGTGTCGGAGGCGTTCTCGAGACAGCAATCACAGGCATTCCTTCGGGAGTCGGCGAACCTTGGTTTGATTCGGTGGAGAGTGTATTGTCGCATATTCTTTTCAGCGTACCCGGAATTAAGGGCGTTGAATTCGGAGCGGGCTTTGATATGGTTAATAAAAGAGGCAGTGAATTCAACGATTCATTGAGAAACGAAAACGGTAAGGTTGTGACATCCACAAATAATAACGGCGGAATAAACGGCGGAATAACCAACGGTATGCCGATTCTTATAAGATGCGCGGTTAAACCCACACCTTCTATTTATAAAAAGCAGCAAAGCATTAATCTCAACACTTTGGAAAATGCCGACATAGAGATAGAAGGAAGACATGATCCTGCAATCATTCATCGTGCCAGAGTCGTTGTCGATTCGGTATGCGCCATAGCAGTATATGACATGCTTTCATCACGCTTTGGAACGGATTATTTTTCGGACCCTGATTAATGATCAGATAAAGAATTCAAATATTCAAAAGGGATATTTGAAAGACAGATCAAAAACTTATAATAACATATTCAAAACACATTCAAATCACAGGATTAATTACTATATGGATTACGGCTTAATAGGTGAAAAACTCGGACACAGTTACTCGAAAATAATACATGAAAAATTCGGGTTTTATAATTATGAATTACAGGAGATTCCCCGCGACGGTCTCGATGCTTTTATGCGTGCAAAAGATTTCAAGGGAATCAATGTTACCATTCCTTATAAGGAAGATGTAATTAAGTACCTTGATTATGTTGATGAAAAAGCTCTTGCTATAGGAGCGGTTAATACGGTAGTCAACAAAGAAGGAAAACTATACGGATACAACACCGATTATTTTGGACTTAAGACTTTACTTGATTGTAACGGTTTTAATCTGAATAATAAAAAGGTATTGATTCTTGGAACTGGCGGAACAAGTAAGACGGCATACGCTGTGTGCATGGATTCGGGAGCAGCTTTTGTAAGCAAGGTATCAAGAACTGCAAGAGAAGGTGCCATTACATATGAAGAAGCATATGAAAAGCATGCGGACGTTTCATATATAATCAATACCACTCCGAGCGGAATGTATCCGACTATCGATGGCAAGCCGATTGATCTGACGAAGTTTAAAAGCCTTGAAGGAGTTGCGGATGTTATTTACAATCCTTTAAGAACAAGACTTGTAGAAGAAGCGGATTCGTTGGATATCAAGAGCTGCTCGGGACTTAGGATGCTCGTATTCCAGGCTGTTGCAGCATGCGAATTCTTTATAGGGAAAAGACCGGACGGCGAGGTGTCTGAAGATATTATCAGGGAATTAACCGGTGAAATAGAAAATATAGTTTTAACGGGGATGCCCGGCAGCGGCAAGAGCACAATCGGTCAATTGCTTTCCAAGGAATTAAATAAGGAGTTTATTGATACGGACGCCTTGATCGTCAAAAGAGAAAAAAGAGAAATTTCCGATATTTTTGCAAAAGACGGAGAGGCATACTTCAGAGACGTTGAAGCTGAAGTAATAAAAGAAGTATCTCTTAAAAAGAATTGCATTATTTCCACAGGCGGAGGAGTTATCTTAAGAGATGAGAATGTCAGGAATCTTGCGGCAAACGGAAAGATATATTTTCTGGACAGGAAACCTGAGGATTTGATCCCTACTAACGACAGACCTCTTGCTAATGAGAAGTCCAAGATTATGAAACTGTATGAAGAAAGACTCCCGATTTACCAGTCGACATGCGATGTAATTGTAAATGCTGAGGTTGGAATCGAGGATACTCTTAATGAGATGCTTAAAAAGATTAACAGATAAGAATAATCAATATGATAAACCGATAAGTTTAACCGGTAATTATTTTTGAAAGAATTCTTAAGGAGAACAGATGAAAACCATCAGAGTTATCAACGGACCCAATCTGAATATGTTGGGAGTGAGAGAACCGGATATCTACGGAAAGACCGATTATAAATCGCTTTGTGAAATGATGGAGAATTACGCTAAAGTGAGTGATATTAACATTCAGATTATGCAGAGCAATCATGAAGGCGACCTGGTTGACTGGATTCAGGAGAGCTATAAAGTCATTGACGGAATAGTTATTAATCCCGGAGCATATACGCATACGAGCATCGCTATTCTTGATGCTGCCAAGGCCGTCGGTATTCCCATGGTTGAGGTTCATATTTCCGATGTGGATTCAAGAGAAGAATTCAGACAGGTAAGCTATATAAGAAAAGCTTGCATTAAGACCATTTCGGGTCATGGAATCAACGGATATCTTGAAGCCATTGATTTCCTTTTACAACACTTGAATAACTAATCATACAGGGAATCTATATTCGGGTGAACATATGAGAAAAACATATATAACAACAATGCCTAACCATATCGGAGCATTCTTGAAGGCCAGCGAGTGCCTTGCTTCGTTTGGAATAAATATCACTCGTGTCAGTTATAATAAAGCAATCGATTCACATACGCTTTTTATTGATGCGGAAGGTGAAGAAGAACAATTAAAAAAGGCAGATATTGAACTGGAAAAGATAGGATATCTGCAGACGGAAAAGAATAATAAAAGCATTGTGCTTTTGGAATTCATGTTAAAGGATGAGCCCGGAAGCGTTACGAGAATTCTTCGTCTTATAGACAGTTACCGATTGAATATTTCATATATCAGTTCTCAGGAAAACGGCTCGTCTTATCAGGCATTCAAAATGGGATTGTTTGTGGAAGACGAGCAAAACATAGAAGATTTTCTTAAGGAAGCACAGGAAATCTGCCCTGTAAGAGTGATTGATTATAACCATTCGGAAAAAGTGTTTGATAACAGCATTTTTTATCAATCATTTGTGTCAGGTCTTATGCAACTGTCCGATCTTGCTGAGGAAAAAAGAAACGATCTGTTGGTTAATTCTAATCTCATTATGCAGATGCTTGACGAAAAAGGAGTTTCCTCGTTTAAGACGTTTGAGAGCATAAGCAAGTTTGCAGAGCTTTTGTCCAAATGCAGAAAAGACAAATTTAATCCCAGAATCAGCAAGTATGAAATCACGGATAATGCTTCAATCACTTTGATTGAGCCTCCCTGCGGCAGCAATACCGCAATTATCCAAAGCGAAGGCGAAGTGCTTTTTGTGGATAGCGGATATGCTCTTTACAAAGAAGAGATGACAGATCTTTTCAGAAAGATTATTCCTGATTACGACAATATCAAAAAAAGAATCTATGTAACGCACGCTGATGTCGATCATTGCGGACTGTTGAATCTTTTTGATGAAATATACGCATCGGGACTTACGAAGGAATGTCTTGAGGCAGAAGAAAAGGGTGAAAACGGATTCCGTGAGCAAAACCCTCTTCACAAACCGTATGTTAATATCTGTAAGACTCTGACATTATATACGCCTGTCAGATCGGAAAAAATAATAACACTTGGGGAGACGCGTCATAATCAGGAGGAGGCTTTGGAGCAGATAGGCTTTTTTGATTTTAAAGAATTGCACTTTGAAGTCTATCAGGGCAAAGGCGGTCATCTTCCCGGAGAAACAGTTCTCATAGATTATGAACACAAGATATCTTTTACGGGTGATATATATGTTAACGTGCATCAAATGACACCCGAACAGGCTGAATACAATAAATATGCACCGGTTTTAATGACATCGGTTGATACAGATTCCAAGTTATGCGCTGAAGAGAGAAAAGCAATTATGCAAAGACTAGGAGTCGGAGAGTGGAAGGTATTCGGAGCTCACGGTCAAATGAAAGAATACAGCCTGAGAGTGGAATAATATGGATAAAATAATTAATCAATCAATCGCAAATGGAACGGTAAAAGTACCGCCCTCAAAAAGCATGGCACACAGATACATCATATGCGCAGGCCTTAGTGACGGGGTAAGTACAATATCAAATGTGGATTACTCGGAAGATATTAAAGCCACAATTGATTGCATCAAAGCACTCGGCGTGAAAGTTGAGACAAAGGATTCTGTGGTCGTAATTGACCCTTCACAAAGTATCCTAAAAGAATTAAAGAAAACATACTCCGGCGCAAAAGAAAATGATATATCCGATAAATCGGACATATCAGAGATAGATTTCTTGTGCAGAGAAAGCGGAAGCACAATGAGATTCTTCATGGGAATTGCTATGAGTCTTCCCTTTGTAAGTAATTTCTATGGAAGCGAGACGTTAAGGAACAGACCTTTCGGAATCTACGAGGATATTCTTAATAATACTCAAGAAGATGAAAAAAATAATGCCCGCTTTATGAAAACGGAAGACAAGATTATAATCCAGGGGGGCATTAAGGAGAACAATTTTGAGATTGCAGGAAATATAAGCAGCCAGTTTGTTACGGGACTCTTACTTGCACTGTCTCTTAAAGAAGAAGGTGGAAGAATCGTACTCATACCTCCCATTGAGAGCAGATCCTACATCAACATGACGATTCAGGCTATGAGAGAATTCGGAATTGATGTTGATTGGGAGAGCGATAATGTATTATGCGTTAAAGAGAATCAGACATATATCGCGAGAGATATTGAAGTTGAAGGAGATTATTCCAATGCGGCTTTTTTGGATGCTTTTAATTTCCTCGGAGGGAATGTAAAAGTAGAAGGATTGAATCCAAAGAGTCTTCAGGGTGACAAAGTGTATTTGGATTGTTTTGAAAAGTTAAAGGCCGGAAAAGCCGTAATCGATATAGCGGATTGCCCGGATCTCGGTCCTGTTCTTTTCTCTGTGGCAGCAGCCAATCATGGAGGCATATTTACTTCTACTGCAAGACTTAAGATTAAGGAAAGCGACCGCGGATCGGTGATGTGCGAGGAATTGGCTAAGCTTGGTGTAAAAACTCGCATGGATGACAATTCCATCGAGATAGAGGGTAACGGTATTTCTTCGCCAAGCGGGAGTCTGAGCGGACATAATGATCACAGAATTGTCATGTCGCTGTCTCTTTTATTGACCATAGTCGGTGGCACGATTACCCAGGCAGAGGCGGTCAGAAAAAGTTATCCCGGATTTTTTGAAGATATTAAGAGTCTTGGCATTAAAGTTAAGGATATTTAATACTCTTGGCTATAAGGAAGATGATATATAATACACTTGGTCATAAAGCAGGTGATATATAAGACTCTTGATCATAGAGTTAATGATATATAATACATTTGGCATTAGTTAAATAATTTATAATATTCTTGGTATGATGAGCATATAATACATGAGATGAATCAAATATATTGGTAACGAAGGTAACAGATAATGGAATGGATTAACAAACAAAATGTATTGATAGTTGGACTTGGTCTTATCGGCGGAAGTTATGCAAGAGCTTTAAAGAGAATAGGCTGTCATGTATCTGCCATAGATAAGAATGAAGAATCCATCAAATATGCACTTGAGAATGGTGTTATTGATGAAGGTACAAGCGACGGTGAAAAAGGTGCCGATCTTGTGAAAGATGCGGATTGCATTATTTTGGCATTATATCCCACAGCCGCTATTGAATGGGTTAAGTCCAATATAGAAAATATTAAGCAGGGCATCAGAATAACGGATGTCACAGGTGTTAAAAGTTGTATCGTGTATGAGATTCAGGATATCCTTTCAGATAAGGCAGAGTTCATCGCGGCACACCCGATGGCAGGAAAGGAAACAAGTGGCGTTGAATGCTCCGATGACAGAATTTTTCGTGATGCCAACTATATAGTTGTGCCGACAAAAAAGAATACCGAAGAGGCAATTCTTTGGTGCGAAAACCTCGGACAGATTTTGGGATTCAACAAGGTGTCGGTTCTTAGTCCCGAGGAGCATGATGAGATGATAGCATATGTTTCGCAGCTGACTCACTGCATTGCCGTATCTTTAATGACATGCAAGGATAACGAGCATCTTAAGGATTACACAGGCGATTCTTTCAGAGACTTAACAAGAATCGCACGTATCAATGAGAATATGTGGAGTGAACTTTTCCATATGAACAAGGAGCCGCTTCTTAAGGAGATGGACTTATTCATTAACGAACTTACGGAACTTCGCAATCTTATCGATAAGGACGATACGGAAAAGATTAAGGAAAAGATGCGTCTTTCAACCAAGAGACGTATGAAATTCAATAAATAATTATTGCGAAAAACACGGTCAGGCATGTCAAAACACGCATAACCGTGATGTTTTCATACATGACTTAACACAAAAAAACAGACATCAGGAAGTATAAAAATGAACATGAATTTTAACAGAAAACTTGCACTCCCCTCTGAAGTTATCGAGATGTTTCCGATTACCGAGGAAATGAGAAAGGCGGTTGAGGAAAAAAAGAAGATTCTTGAAGCAATATTTGAAGGCAGAGACGACAGAATAATACTTATCATCGGACCCTGCTCCGCTGATAATGAAGACAGCGTTATTGATTATATCTCAAGACTTAATCCTCTTTCGGAGAAGGTTAAAGACAAGATAGTTATTGTTCCCCGTATCTATACCAATAAGCCCAGAACTACGGGTGAGGGATATAAGGGCATGCTTCATCAGCCCAATCCCAATGAAAAGTCAGATCTTTTCAAGGGTATTATAGCTACAAGACATCTTCATATGCGAGCTATTAGTGAAACAGGATTTGCATGTGCTGAC
>JAEEGG010024247.1_pt1 | contig 11787 bp, 9 predicted proteins | sample 9134161 | NCBI WGS metagenome assembly JAEEGG01 (sample SAMN16246543, study PRJNA631951) | gut metagenome | biome: gut microbiome; feature: rumen; material: CR-attached | host: Bos | place: Iran: Karaj | collected 2018-10 | reverse complement strand
GTACACCTGCCCCAATGGTGTCCGCTTCGTGGTGAAGAAGACCGAATTGAAAGCCGACGAAATTCTCATCAACTCCTTCTCCCTCGGCGGCACCTCGCTCTATGGTGACGAAGACTGCTATCAGGCCGAGAATGCCGACAGCTTCATCGACGAAGGCGGTATCGCCGACTTCAGCGCCACCCAGCTCAGCAAGAAACTCAAAGGCATGAACCTCAGCATCAGCCCCTACATCAGTGGTACCACCCAGGGATTCAGTGGCAACTGCTCGCCCAAGGACCTCGAGACCACCCTTCAGCTCATCAACCTCTACTACACTGCTCCCCGTAAAGACCAGGATGCCTACGAGCGCGAGATTGAGAACACCATTCAGCAGATTAAGTTCGTCCGCGACAACCCGCAGGTGGCCTTCATCGAGAAATACTACAAGACCGCTTACCCTGCCGACAAACGCCGCGTGCTCATCCCCACTGAGGAGAAAGTCCGCAGCCTCAACCTCGACCGCATGTATGAAATCTACAAGGAGCGCTTCGCCTTTGCCAACAACCAGACCTTCTTCTTCGTCGGCAATGTCAGCGACGATGACATCAAGCTCATCGCCAAATATCTGAACCATCTGCCCACCATCCAGGCTGTCACCAAGGACTATGCCATCGACCGCAGCCCGAAGTTCGCCAAAGGCATCCAGCACGCCGAAGCCGTCAAAGGTATCGAGAAGCAGGGTATGCTTATCATCACCGGCCAGATGGACGTTCCCAACGAGGAGCTTGATGCCCAGACCCGCATTGCCCTCCAGGAGTTCGGCGATGCTCTGAGCATCACCACCCTCGAGATTATCCGCGAGAAAAATGGCGATGCCTACAGCCCCAGCGCCGGCATCAACTTCAGCATCTCCAACGTGGGACCCGCTACCGTGAGCTGGCAGTTCTACATTGGCTGCGATCCCGAGAAGGCCCAGAAGATTGAGAAAGACTGCATCAACATTCTCAAGCAGTACATGAAGAAAGGTTGCGATGCCAAGACTCTCGGCAAAGTCCAGGAGCAGATGTGCGTCCAGCACGCCAAGAACGTCCAGAACAACAGCTTCTGGCTGGGCCAGCTGCAGGGTGTCTACACCTATGGTGAAAGCCGTGACTTCCACGTGGCCGACTACGACAACATGGTCAAATCCGTCACCTCCGAAGACATCAAAGCCCTCGCCAACAAGTATATCAACCTCAACAACTACATCAGCGTCAAACTCCGTCCGGAAGATGGCGCCGTCGGAACCGCCGATTGATGGTCTGCGTCCTTAGGGAGCAAACCCAATTCAAATTGATATTCCATATCAACAATACGCCGCCTCAGACAATAAAACGCCTGGGGCGGCGTTCTTTTAGATATGAGAAATCAGGAAACTACGAAACACGACTACGGTCACGGGCTGCTGATTGCCGGTAGCTACGGAAAGATAGGCTGTGCTATCCTGGCCGCACGAGCAGCCTTGAGGAGTGGCTGCGGATTGGTGAGTGTGCATCTGCCACAGAAGTGTGTCGACCCCATGCAGGCCGCCTTCCCGGAGGCCATGGTCAGCATCGACCCCTCCCCCACTCTCTTCACCTCCGTTCCCGACACTCTGAAACACTACAATGCTATCGCCGTGGGCCCTGGTATCGGCACCGACCCCACCACCTCCAAAGCCCTTCACACCCTGCTTTCCTCACTCGACAATCACCATTGTCCTTTCTCTCACTCCCCTTCACTCCCTTTCACTCCTTTAATATTAGATGCCGATGCACTCAATATCCTCGCATTGCACAAGGAGTGGCTGACGATGATTCAAGGTGCCATCATTACGCCTCATGCAAGGGAGTACGAACGGCTATTCGGTTCGGAAGAGCCCGCCGAGGTGGCGAAAAAACACAAGATTATCGTTGTCAAGAAGGCCCACCGAACTCGCATCTATTCTCCTGACGGACTGATACATGAGAACACTACTGGCAACGCTGGAATGGCCACTGCTGGAAGCGGTGACGTACTGACAGGAATACTACTCGGAATGCTGGCATCCAACTATTTACACGCATCAGTATACGACATTGTGTGCAAAGCGGTGGAGACACATGGCAAAATTGGCGATTTAGCCATCGAAAAACAATCAGAATCCAGCCTTATCGCCAGCGACCTCATAGAAAATCTTCGCTACGTATCCACCGATATTACAACCAATTAGCATCTAACGGTAAAAATATTTCAAAAAAAATTTGGTGGGTTACAAAAAAGTGTGTACTTTTGCACCCGCTTTCGAGAGAGAAACAGATTCTAAAGAGAGCAACCAACATTCCTCCTTAGCTCAGTTGGTTAGAGCACCTGACTGTTAATCAGGGGGTCGAAGGTTCAAGTCCTTCAGGGGGAGCAAGAGGCACTGATAATCAGTGCCTTTCTTTTTTTTTGCAACCGAGATACAACCGAATGACGTATAATAATAGGAATCAACAACTTAAGCTTGTTACCCAACCTACAATTTTATTTACCCAAAAGTAAAACCATCTACAAATCAAGCTTCTACAAAGTAAAAGGTTCAACTCTGAGTTGGGGTTGAACCTTTTCTTTTCATTTAATAATACATTAGAGTCTCTTTCTGCAATGGGGCTTTTGTTTTCAGTAAGTTTCCTTTAACCAAACCAAAATGTCCTCGTTATTTTACAAATATTAAATCAGATAACATCGTGTTGCTCGTCCTCTGCAAGTGGAAGCCAGCGAAACAAATTCAATCGACACAGGGGGCATACCTCTATTTTCAGACAACATAAAAAACACTATAATCTGCTATGCCATCGGGCTGTTTTGACAAAGAATGGCCCGATGGTTTTGTGTTAAAAAAGTGTTAAAGTGCGAAAATAGTCACTCGTAGATACTGTATTACTTACTCAAAGGTTAGTGGCTTACGCCCGGGTACCCTCTTGCGGGGTTTTGGAAACCATTGTATTTTTGCAACCGAATTAAAACAGAAAAACAATGAAACGTACAATCATCATGATGGCCGCAGCCGCCATCCTCGCCACCGGCTGCAAAAACAATAGTAATAACCAAAACGATACCGCAATGAGCACACAGAAAGAATCGGTGGGCCAGTTCCAGGCCTACGAGCTTGACGGATTCAAGCTGCATGTCTACAATTCGAACGACGTCATGTACGACGCCAGCTACATCATCGAGGGCCGTGACGGTCTGGTGGTGATGGAGTACCCCCTGTTCAAGGTCAACGCCGCCGAGTTTGCCGAATACATCAAGGCTCTCGGAAAACCCGTGCTGACCGACATCACCGACTACCACTTGGGCGGCAGCGACACCCTGCCCCTGACGATGCCCGAAGGTATGCCCGCCTTCATCGAAGGCCCCATCTATGGCGGCATGATGAAAGGCTTTGCCGAGCAGTTCGGCGAGACGATGGTCGACTTGCCCACACAGAAAGCCGCCGAGGTGCCTTTCGGAAGCACCCAGCAGTATGCCGGCGTGGACTTCCGCTTCGACCGCGGTGCCTCGACCGACTTCCCCGGAGCCATGATCCTCATCGGCGGCCAGGTGTGCTACACCCACTGGGCTCCCTATCAGATGCACATGAGCCCCTTGCAGATGGGTAGTGCAGCCGCCATCGATGCCGAGTTGGAAACCACCAAGACCAGCCTCGCTACGGGTGCCCGCTATTTCATCGGTGGCCACGGTGGATTAGTGGAGAAAGCAGCTGTCGAAGCCCGCATCGCCTACCTCGAGAAGGTCAAACAGATCCGCGCCGAGTGCAAGAATGCCGCTGCCTTTGCTGATGCTCTCGCCAAAGCCTACCCCGATATGCCCGGCGACATCGCCCCGTTGGCAGAAGCACTCTATAAGTAAACTTTCTTCTACATCATAAAGCATTACGGGCGGGCTTAAGCGAAAAAGTCCGCCCGTTTGCGAAAAAAGTCGTACCTTTGCATCCGGAAAAAAGAATTGCCTTATGACCAAAGACTTCATCCAAGACCCCTTCTTCCCCGAGTGCCCCATCCGCAACGTGCTGGCGCGCATCGGCGGCAAGTGGACGCTGGCGGTGCTATACACGCTGGGCGGCAGCAATGCCCCTATGCGTTTCCGCGACATCGAGCAGAAGAATCCCGACTGCTCGCAGAAGATGCTCACGCAAACCCTTCGCGGCCTGGAAGCCGACGGCCTAGTACGCCGCACCGTCTATGCCGAGATGCCGCCCCGCGTCGAGTATGCCCTCACCGACCGCGGCCGCTCCTTCCTCCCCGTCCTGCGCCAGCTCCTCGACTGGGCCTACCACAACCTCCACGACATCATCTCCGACCGCGAGAAGTACCATGAACAGGATTGAGAACATAGACTTCTGCATACGCTACCTGCTGGAGCAGAACCATATGCATGCCGACATTCCGGCCACACTGCCTGAGAGGCAACGCCTGCTGCGGGCGCTGATGAACGTATGGGAACCGCAGCCGTTGAGCGAGGCGTTTCTCCGTGCACAGGATGCGGAGCTGCAGGTGCAGCTGCAGGACAAGGGTATTATTGATTGCGATAAAGCGCCAATGCTTGAATGTGAGAGTGGATTGTCGCTTTGGCAGGGCGACATCACGCGGCTGAAGGTGGATGCCATCGTCAACGCTGCCAACAGCCAGGGGCTGGGGTGCTGGCATCCACTACATGCCTGCATCGACAACGCCATCCACTCGGCGGCGGGGCTGCAACTGAGGCAGGAGTGCAACGACGTACTGCGTGGCGGCGAGATTGCCACCGGCGGGGCCATCATCACACAGGGCTACAACCTGCCCGCCAAGTATGTGATACACACCGTTGGGCCTATCGTGCCCACCGGCATTCCCACCATAGAGCAGGAATTGCAGCTGGCGCAGTGCTACCGCAACAGCATCGGGCTGGCCATTGAGAAAGGTTGCCGCAGCATCGCCTTCTGCTGCATCTCGACGGGAGAGTTCCGCTTTCCCAATCGCCGCGCTGCTGAGATCGCCATCGACGTGGTTAAGGAATACACCACCTCTTACGCATTAACGCATTCACACAATAACGCATTTACTGTAGTTTTCAACGTCTTCAAGGATATCGACTATGCCATCTACCGACAACTTCTCGGAAAGGATTGACCTCCTGCGCCAAGCTATCAAAGGCGCCGACCACATCATCATTGGTGCGGGCAGCGGCCTTTCGACCGCCGCAGGGTTGGATTACGCAGGCGAGGATTTCCGACGCGAGTTCGCCCCGTGGATTGAACGCTACGGAATTACAGACCTCTACTCTTCCAGTTTCTATCCTTTCGAGAGTCGTGAGGAGTACTGGGCTTGTTGGGCAAAGCATATCTGGTTCTGCCGCTACCGCGCGGGGGCGTTGCCACTCTATAGGCAGTTGCAACGCATCTTTTCCAATGCCTTTGTGGTGACCACCAATGTTGATGCACAGTTTGAAATGGCGGGTTTCAGTAGCGAGAATATTTTCGCTACGCAAGGCGACTATGGCAGATTCCAACCTGCCAACGGCGACCCCAAGATTACGTGGAGCAACCGCCGCTGGGTGGAACAGGTGCTGCCACTCATCGACAACTGCCGCATCCCCACCAACATGATTCCCCTCACCGAGGATGGTCGCTCCGTTGCGATGAATCTTCGCGTGGATGACACCTTTGTTGAGGATGAACATTGGCACCTGCAAGCAAAACACTACAGCGATTTCGTGCAAAATGCCTCAAACGGAAAACTGCTGTTGCTGGAATTAGGCATCGGCTACAACACCCCGGGAATCATTCGGTTCCCATTCGAACAAATGGCGCAACGTTTTCCCAGTACCACCCTCGTCCGCTTTAACCGCGATAATCCTGAATCGTACATTCAAGACCTTCCGCACTTCCTTTCTTTCGCCGAAGATATTACCGAAATCATTAGCCAACTATGATAGAGCAAGCAATAGAATTTCTACGTGAGCACCCAGAGGGTGTGCTGGCCACTGTCGCTAATAATCGTCCGCAAACTCGCGTGTTCCAGGTGATGAAGATTGAATATACCACCCTCTATTTCGCCACAGCGCCACAGAAATCTGTCTGGCAGCAGTTGCAGGCGAACCCTGCCATCGAGTTTCTATCCCTTTGCGGCAGCATATCCGTCCGCTGTTCAGGGACAGCACTCTTTGAGGTTGACGACGACATAAAGCGTTGGATTTACGAACACAACCCCGTACTCCCGCGCCTCTATTCCTCCTACGACACTCTCGTCTATTTCTGCGTCTCCATAGCTCGCCTAGAATACTTCGACCTCCGTCCCACGCCTCCCATTTCCGAACATTTCGACCTTGTCACTGGTCAGCAGAGTACTGGATTTCTCGGCGAGCGATTTCTGTTTAATTATAAATAGCTTGCCAAAACACTATCTCACCATCTCAGACATCACCTGAGCTCCACGAGTGATGTATAAGTGTTTTTCTTTATCTTGCTGTATGGTGTGCATATTTTGCACATAATGAGTGTGTTTTTGCAATTAGGTGAACAGGTGAACAGGTGAATTCAATGTTTTTCCGAAATAAGGGAGTGTGTTTTTATAAATATATAAAGTAACATAATTGATTCTTTAATTAATATTAAGCATTTCCACGTCGTTTTACACGCGGATTCACCTGTTCACTTGTTCACCTGCCCCCTCCCGACCGATTATTTTCGCCCCCTTTTTCCGTCCTCCAGAAAATTTGTTCTAACTCTAACCTAACTCTAACCTAAGTCTAACCTAACTCTAACTTTGGGCTGACTTAACGCTACCTCTTGGCAGGGACAATTATTTCTAAATGTATTTGCCTGTGACAGTGGTGCTTCTGGAGTTGGTGAGCGCAAAACGCTCTGAAAGTCGTGCGGAAACGCATCGGTTCTTCCTGTTATGGGTGTGCCAAATGGGCGGGGGCAGCCCTGCGGCGCAAAAATCCTTCAGCCAGAAGAGACGCATCCACAGTTTGTAGAAAGTTATATAACTAACTCGATCTTAGTGGCATGAAAAATGTTCGTACCTTTGCGTCGTGATTCGGACGGAAAAATAGCGAAAATGAAAATTTCTAGGTCTAACCTAACTCTAACCTAAGTCTAACTTTTCTCTAACCTTGACCTTAACCTTGATACCTGAAACTTGGAAGCCCCGAAAATTGAGCGCAGAGAAATCCTGCTTTCTTTGCCGAAATGAAGGGGCGCAGACGAAGTCAAACCTGAAACGAACTAACCATGGCAAGAATTACTAATGCAAAAAGCCCCACGAGTGTCTTTGGTAGAACTTATGAGACTTTCTCGGCGGAGAGACAGGAATTATATTCTATCTGGGCACTTTACTTTTGCTTTCGTATGCTTTTGTTGTATTCCGTTGCAAACAACTGAACCCTTGCAATATGCACCATCTTGTTGTGCAGAGTTCCTCTGTGCGATATCTGGCATAAAACGACCTTCTTTTCGTTTCTGTGCATTTTTTTGATGGCAAAAATACACCGTGTTATTTATTCCTTGTTAGCATAACTTATTCAATTGTACAATAAATAAATCTTATTTACGTTAATATAGTCAAAATGAAACGAACGGTGTCCATATTATTCTTGCTGCTGGCCAATGGATGTTGGCTGGCGGCACGGAATAAATGATGAGTGATTACAAACATTGCATTCATCCTCGCGGCTGGATGCTGCGGCGGTAGTCGCTGGGCGACTGGCCGAGGTGCTTGGTGCAGTAGCGGCTGAAGTAGCTCAATGAGGTGAAGTTCATCCGGTCGGCTATCTGCGTGAGCGACAGGCGCTCGTTGTTGAGGTATTTTTTCAGGATGGGCACCGTGGCGCGGTCGATGAAGCTGCTGACGCTGCGACTGCGAGGTGAACACCCACCACACCTCGTCGCTCCGGGTGCTCACCGGTCCCTTCCTCCCGCGCAAGCAGCAGATACTCGACGCGCTGCAAGAGGCCATCGACCACGCCGACATCGACGCCATGACTCGCCGCCGCCAACAGAAGCAGGGCTTGTGATGACGGGTTTAGGCGGCAACTGCTCGTTTGGCTACGGTTTTGCAAAATGTGTGCCAGCCGGATTTGTGGTGGCTGTAGTCGTTGTTTCCAATCAGCTTTTTTCGCGGAATTCGGTGGGTGAGAGGCCCGTCTCGCGGCGGAAATAGCGGCTGAAGGTGGCTTGGTCTTCGAAGCCCAGCAAGTCGGCGATGGCCTGCACAGTGAGGTCGTGCCGTATGTGGAGCAGGATCTTGGCTTCCACCGCAATGTGGTGATGAATCCAGTAGGCGGCAGTCTGCCCCGTCTCCTGCTTGACGACGGCGCTAAAATGCTTGGTCGACAGGCAGGCCTGTGCAGCATAGAATCCCACATCGCGATGTTCGCGGAAGTGCTGTGCGAGGTCGTTGTGGAAACGCGCGCTGACCTGCTTGTCGCCACCGGGTTCGTTCAACTTGCTCTTACGGTAGTGGCTGAGCAGCCTCAGCAGGAACTCCAGCAGGCGTGTCATCAGCATCCGTCGGTCGGGGAGGTCGAGGCGTGTAATTTCGCGCATCCCTTCCACTACGTGCGTGATGATACGGTATTCGTGCTTGTCGAGCTTCACATTGGGGTGCGGCTCATAGCGATAGCGCATCTGTTTGATGATCTGCAGCAGGGGGTCGTTGAGTACCGACGAGTCGACAATGATCAGGGTGGCCAAGTAGTCGTCGGTTATGCTCACCTTGCGGAGGCAGTGGTTGGGGAAGATGACACCCACCGTATGTTGCCCAGAGAAGTCGGTGATGTCGTCGTACATCAGTTCGATGCGTCCGCGGTGACCGATGCAGATGACATAATCCGACGATGTGAAGGGCTCGTCGCTCGAAGGCAACCCTCTGACATTGTCGAACACAACGATACCTTCCTCGCTGATTCTCTGAGGATAAATGTTCATCGGGTGAGTGTAAGGCTGCTCTTTTTTCATAGTGCAAAAGTACGGATTATTTTTGATACGGAGGGCAAAATCCGACTTTTTGCCAAACATTGCAGACGATATGTTATTGTGTAGGTGACTGGTTTGCTGTAGTTTTGCATTTCAAATAATAATATTTTTTTTCTATGAAAAACAATGTCATCTTATTCATTTTCTTTGCTTTCGCGGCTTGCGGCGTAGCACAGGCGCAGAGCGACAATTCCGTTCAGGTTGTCTACAACGGTACTTCGGCGACGGTCACCGTGGCCGACAACATCAGCCAGTATCTGACCGTCAGCCAGCAGGGGGCGCACGTCTCCATTGCGCAGAGCGACTCTGTGGCCAGCGAGATTACCTACACGCTGAGCGGCACTTCTACCGACGGCGAGTTCTATATGTCGGGCAGCTACAAGGCTACCGTCGAGCTGAATGGCCTCACGCTGACCAACGCCACGCCTGTCTACAGCGGCGCCGCCGTACACATCCAGAACGGCAAACGCATCAATGTGAAGGTCATCACCGGCACCACCAACACCCTTGTCGATGCCGCCAGCGGCTCACAGAAGGGCTGCCTCTATGTGAAGGGCCACGCCGAGTTCAAGCAGCAGGGCACCCTCAACGTGGTGGGCAACGTGAAGCACGCCATCAAGGCCGGAGAGTACATCAGTTTGAAGAACGCTACGCTCAACATTACCTCGGCTGTGGGCGACGGCATCTCGTGCAACCAGTATTTCCTTATGCAAAGCGGCACCGTCAACATCAGCGGCACCGACGACGACGGCATCCAGTGCGACCTTGAAGGCGACACGGCCACCGCCATCACCGAGGACCATGAGGACGAGGACTCGGGCAATATCTATATTGAGGGCGGCAATATCACCATCAACTGCGCCGCCATCGCCGCCAAGGGCATCAAATGCGCCGGCGACATCTACATTTCGGGCGACCCCGTCATCGACATTACTACCAGCGGCAAAGGCGAATGGGATGAAGAAGACCTTGAAACCAATGCAGCCTGCTGTCTGAGTGCCGACGGCAATATCGACATCAGCGGTGGTACGCTCTCTCTCTCCTCCACCGGTTCGGGCGGAAAGGGTATGAAGTGCGACAGCGTGCTCACCATCAGCGGTGGCGACATCACAGTAACCACTTCCGGCGGTTTATACTATAATAATGGCACCACCGAGAACACCAACTATACCGGCAACACCGACAATGTCAGCAGCGACTACTATTCGTCGCCCAAAGGCATCAAGGCCGGTCTTAAGACGCAGGTGGGCAACAGCTACACCTATAGCGGCGGAATGGTCATCAGCGACGGCAATATTAAGGTGACCACCAGCGGCTATAACGGCGAAGGCATCGAGAGCAAGAACTACCTCAATGTCACCGGAGGCGAGATCTATGTCAATGCCTACGACGACGGAATCAACTCGGCTCAGGACCTCACCATCACAGGCGGCTATGTCTATTCCCACTCCAACAACAACGATGGCATCGACGCCAACGGCAACATCTACCTCAACGGAGGCCTCGTCTATGCTATCGGCTCCCGTTCGCCGGAATTGGGCATCGACGCTAACAGCGAGGAGGGCAAGAAGGTCTATGTCAACGGCGGCATCGTCATTGCCGTGGGTGGTGTCGAGAACGGTGCCTCCTACAACCAGCCCAAGATTCAGCAATCCTCCGTCAGCAGCAATACTTGGTACACCGTCACCTACGGCGACAACACTGTAGCTTTCAGAACTCCCACCATTAGCACTGGCGGTGGTCACGGCGGCCCTGGCGGCAATTCAAGCGGACTTGTCATTTCCGCTCCTAGCACCCCCTCTCTTGCCACTGGCAACAACGTCACCGACGGCACCTCTTATTTCGAAGGCAATTGCTATGTTGGGGGCGGCAGTGTCGGAATCGATGATGTGGAGACCGGGCAGCAGATTGTCAACGACCCGCGCGTCTTCACCATCGACGGCCGCTACCTTGGCACCGAAGTCCCCGCCACCTTCCGCGGTGTCTACATCCAGAACGGCAAGAAGCACGTCAAACTGCGTTAACAGCATCAGGCATCTTTTTCGTCAAAGTGGGCAACTATCCCGCCAAACGTATTGTAATAATCAAATATGTCATAAATCATTAATCATTATGGTAAAAAAATCTATTCTTTCGGCAGTATTCTGCCTGGCAGCAATGTTCGCAATGGCACAGCCGCCGCAGGACAATACCCCGACCTACCCCAGCGGTGCAACTTATGTTTTGAGCAACGGCTCGACAGTGACCAAGACCGGCGAGAGCCTCAGCAGTTCGACACAGTATTACAATGTCGTTCAGGTGTCGAACGGAGCCCTCACCCTCTCGGGCTGCACCCTCAGCAAGACGGGCAGTGGCAGCAGTGGCGACAACAGCAGCTTCTACGGCAACAACAGCACCGTCTATGCAGGCTCGGCAAGCAGCACAGGCTACAACAGCACCAGCAGTGCAACATCTGCGGTCATCAATATCTCGAATTGCACCATCACCAGCAGCTCGCAGGGAGCGAATGCCGTGTTCGCCACCAATGGTGCCACCATCAACGTAGACGGCGTGACCATCACGAACAATAGCAGCGTGTCGCGCGGACTGCATGCCACCTATGGCGGCATCATCAACGCCTCTAACGTCAACATCACCACCAACGAGGCCACTTCGTCCACTATTGCCACCGACCGTGGCGGCGGCACAGTGACCGTCAACGGTGGTACGGCAACAGCCAACGGCTCAAAGTCGGCCGTCATCTACTCCACTGGCACTATGTCGGCCACTGACCTCACCGGCACATCGTCGCAGGGTGAGATAGCCGTCAT